>Ga0074198_1001280_pt1 | contig 17557 bp, 11 predicted proteins | sample EPASupsiteSAE323_FD_64527 | JGI IMG/M metagenome (GOLD analysis project Ga0074198, IMG submission 64527) | Bioremediated contaminated groundwater from EPA Superfund site, New Mexico - Sample SAE3-23 | ecosystem: Environmental > Aquatic > Deep subsurface > Groundwater > Contaminated ...
CAGAAGCTGTGCGTCGTCGCCAGCCTCCTCTCCGACCCTTCCGACTGGGTACTGGACGAACCGATGGTCGGGCTCGACCCGCAGGCGGCCTTCGATCTGAAAGAAACGATGCGGGAGCGCACGCAGGCCGGAAAGTGCGTATTTTTCTCAACCCACGTCATGGAAGTGGCCGAACACATCTGCGACAGGCTCGCCATCATCAACAAGGGCAGGATCCTGTTTTCGGGAAGCCTGGACGAACTGCGCGAATTCCGCGGCCGCGACAGCAAGGCCGAAAGTCTCGAAAACCTCTTCCTCGAACTGGTCGACGACGAAAATCGCGAAAATCGCAAAACCGATGAGAAAGGCGAAAAAGACGCCGCTGCGAGAGGGAAGGCATGAAATCGCCCTTCGCAAGCCTGGCGGTACTATACGCAAAATCGACGTTCGGATTCGGGATGCCTTCGAGAGCGGAGCTGCGCGAGCCGCGGAAACTTCTGAAAGCGGTGGGAATCGTCATCTTTGCCCTCTTTTTGGTCGCGGACATCGGCTTCCTGTTTGTCATGACCAACGTAAGTCTCTATTCCGCCCTCAAACCTATAGGGTTGCAGGACATGCTCCTTCTCAACGCGGCCACGAGCACCTCTGTGCTGGTCTTTCTTTTCGGATTCATCACAGCGCTGTCCATGTGGTCCATGTCGGCGATGGAAGCGAAATTCCTGTCGATGCCATTCAAGCCTTCCCAGCTTCTGGGCGCCAAAATGGCCATGGTATATCTCACTGACCTCCTGTTTTCGGTCTTCCTGCTGACTATCGCGATGGTCGTGTACGGCATCAAGGAAAGACCGCCCTTCATGTTTTATGTGAACGGCCTGCTTTCCGCGTTCGCCCTTCCGCTCATCCCGCTTGCCCTGTCCTATCTGCTGTTGGTGCCCCTGATGAGCGCGGCCAAACAGTTCCGCAACAAGAATTTTCTCCTGTACGCCGGCGGTGTGGCCGGACTGGTGGCCGCGCTCGGTTTCAACGCGTATCTGCAGACTACAATGGCGCGCCTGAACGATCCTGAATGGCTGACGACCAATCTCGCCGGTCCCGAATCGCTGATGTCCCGCATCGGCTCCGCGTGGCCTCCCGCTTGGCTTGCATGGAAGGCATTGTCGAGCGCGTCCGGCGTCGCGGGCTTCGGCGCAGCCCTGGCCAACCTGGCTCTGGGTTCGGGCGCGGTGATCTGCGTCGCCCTGACTCTGGGCGGCGCCTATACGCGCAGTGTGGTCTCCTTCGGTGAAAGCACTCTGGTGCGACGCCGCGCGACCGCCGCCTTCATGGGCAAGACCTTCGCCCAGCGTCCGGTCCCGGTCGCCCTGTTCCTGCGCGAATTCAGGCTCATGAACCGCGAGCCCATGTATCTTCTGAACGGCCCATTCGTGCCCGTACTCATGCCGCTCATTCTGGCCCTGATGTATTTCATCCAGAAGGATGCGTTCGCCGAACTGGCCGTAGGACTGGCGCCCATCCTCCAGGGGCCCGCCGCATACCTGATTCCCTCCGCATTCGGCGCCTTCCTCGGCGCGTCGACGAGCATCGCCTGTACCGCGGTATCGCGCGACGCGAAGGCGCTTCCCTGGCTGCGTTCCCTCCCCGTCGACCCGCTTGTGTACCTGGCGGGAAAATTCCTCCATGCGGAAGCCTTCGCGCTTTTCGGCGCCCTGATCGGCGCGCTCTCGGGCGGCATCCTTTTCGGCTTGGGTGCCGCAGACTGCGCGCTGGCTTTCCTTCTCGCCGTCCTCGCCGCATCCGTCATGAATCTGATCGGATTATGGCTCGATACGGCATGGCCGCGTCTGCATTGGGACAACCCGATAGCCGCGCTCAAGCAGAATCCCAACGCCGTGATTTCCATCCTCGGGTCGATGGCGCTCATCGGCGGCTCAGGATGGCTTTCGTCCAAATTGCAGCTTCCGAAATACGGCTACGCCCTGTTTTTCGGCGGTATTTTCGCGCTCTTTCTCGCGGCGGGCGCATTGATTTTCCCGCGCTTCGCCAGGGCGCGGATGGAGCGCTGGGAAGCGTGAACCGACGTCCGAAGGCCGATCAGGCCACGGCGGAGCTTCCGCCGAAAGCCCTCGCGAGAGCGATGAACGTTTCGATTATCTCGGGCGCCATGGGCACGATGTGGGTGATCGTCTGTTCGCCCCAGCCCATTTTCAACGTTTTCCTGGTCAACCACTTGGGTGCCTCCTCCGCCACGTTGGGCCTTCTCATCGGGCTTATGCAGCTTTCGGGCGTTTTTCAGCTCCTGTCCATCGTGATCTATGCCTGGCTGCCCTCGCGCAAGGCCTTCTGGCTCGCATGCCATCTTCTGCACCGCGCCGCCGGTCTCGTCGTGATGGGTGTCGCCTTTTTCGCGGCGGGAGGAGGCGACAAGGCCGTCGCCGTACGCTGGACAGTGGCCGCCGTGGCGCTGTCCTGGGCGGTGATGAATCTGAGTTCCTCCGGCTGGTGGAGCTGGATGGCGGACCTGATACCCGAGCGCAAGAGAGGGACCTTTTTTCTGAAGCGATCGGCTGTCGCACAGTTCGTCACGGTCCTCTGGTTTTTCCTTTCGACCCTTCTCCTCGACATTTTTCCGCCCGAACGCAGCTTCCTCGTGTACGGGATTCTGATTGGCGTCGGCGCGATCGCGGGGATAGGCGACATCCTGCTCCATTTCGCGATTCCCGAACCCGCCGTGCGCATCGTCAAGGCCGTGCCAGGCCCCGCAGGCGCATCCTCATCCGCCGACATAGACTTTCTCGCTCCTCTTAAAAACAGGAATTTCGTCATCTACTCGGTGTCGGTCGGCGCCGTTCTCTTCGCGATGAACCTGGCCATTCCTTTCCAGGCGCCCTACGTCACTTCGCCCCAGGGCATCGGCGCCCCCAATATCTGGCTGGGGATAATGACGGTGATCTCTCAGCTCGTATGGGTCGCAGTGGCTCCCTTCTGGGGCATCGTCATGGACCGTTATGGGCGCAAGCCTGTAGTGCTTCTCGGCTGCCTGGTATCCCTCGGCTGGATCGGATATTTTTTCATGACGGCCGGCAACTACATTTTCATCCTGCCCGTGGTAGCCCTCATCGCCGGCTTTTTCGGGCCGGCCTTCTGGGAGGGATCCGGCCAACTCATGCTCACCCTGGCGCCCTCGTCGAACCGTGTCGCCTATATCGCCTGGTACAATACGATTCTCGGCCTCGTATCGGCTCTCGCCTCCGTCATCGGCGGCATGGCGGAAGACGCACTCTCGGGTTTCGAACTTAAGGCAGGCGGAATGCGTTTCGGGAGCTTCCATGTCGTGCAGCTTTCGGCCCTTGTGGCGATGGCAGTAGCGGCGAGTCTCCTCTACAGGACCAGGGAAGGCAGCAGGAAACCCCTTGGTCTGGTAGCAAGCCAACTCGCCGAAGGAACTCTCGTAAGAAGCTTCTTCTCGTTGGATGCGCTCAACCGGCCGCAGGAAGCCGGACGGGTTGCCTCGGCCCTGCGGAGGATCGAGGACGAATCGGGAGCACTCCTTTTGGAGGAAGTGATCGAGCGCCTGGACGATCCGAGCCCGGAAGTGCGGGAGGAAGCCGCCCGCGCCCTCGGACGCATCGGCTCTCGCGAAGCGGTTGAAATCCTGATGGCAAAACTGGCCGATCCCGGATGCACGATACGGATAGAAGCGGCGCGCGCCCTGGGCAGGATCGGCGACCGCAGGGCGGTTCCCGCGATCGCGGCCGCGATGTCCGACTCGTCGCCGGAACTGAGGGACGCATGCGCCGGAGCCCTCGGCACGATCGGCGGCGACACCGCGATCGAATCCCTGCTGGAAGCTTTCCGCTCCGGAGGAGAGCATTCGGTCATGGTGATGGGGGCGGAAGCGGCGAGCCGTTTCTCGAAAGGCGAATACGGTTCCGAGGCGCAGTTCGAAATTTTCCGCGCCGCGACCGAAATGTTTCCGCGCTTTCTGTCCACGCCGAACTCCGTGCTCCGCAAGCAGTATGCGACGGCTATCGCCAACATGCTCGGTTCTCCCGGCGAATTCTACCAGTACATCACGGGCGGCGAGTCGGAACGCAGCAACCGCTGCGCCGCCCTGAAGAACCGCTTCGACGCGCGCATGCGCAAGCTCCTCGCGGAAGGGAAAGTTCCATCCGGCGAATCCGGCAGGCGCAACGCTGCCGTCGAAGCCGCCCTCGCCCTCCTTTCGGAGGCGATGGACTCCGACAGGTGGGAGGATGCCCTGCGTTCCTTCTTCGCCGTAAACGATGCCGCGATGCGCGAACTCTTCGGCGCCGACGCGGAAGACGAGGACCATTGCGGCCGGATACTCAGGATCGACATTCGCATGGGCACCTGGTGCTGGCTCGCCGAAGAGGCGAAGCGGCTCGAATCGGGTTTCGACGATGACACGAGGTGCATTTTCCTTTTCCTGGGTCTCTATTTCCTGCAGAGAATCTGAGTTCGGGGGTTACAACGCAAGCATCATCGGATACGCTGGAGAATACGCTGTGGAATATTTGAAACCGCGAAAAGCGCAAATGAACCGGGCGATTGACGTTTCACGGGAGGAATAATGAAAAGTGCGAAGGGAACGGCGGCAAAGTACGCGATACTCATTGCGGTCCTGATCGTCGGTCTTGCCTCCTGCGACATAGCCGGATTCTCCGGCACGGCAGGGGATTTGAACGGTCTCGGCGAAAACGGCGCATCCGACAGAAACCTGACATCTTCGGGAAAACTCCTGCCGAACAGTATCCTGGTGGAATTCGATCCATGCGGCGGTACCGTCGAGCCCGGCTTTATAATCGCAAAGCATGGGCCCACATACGGCGAATTGCCCATGCCAAGCCGTGACGGATATACGTTCGAAGGATGGTGGACGGAGCCGGAAGGGAAAGGAACTCCAGTCACTTCGACAACCAAGGTCGTCGCCAAGTCAGGCCACACTTTATTCGCCCAATGGCATCGGATCCTGGAAAAGATAGTTGGAACCGCGGCAATAGGATCGACCTCCTTCTTCTTCGAGTTCGGCGTGAGCGGCGCGGAAACCGATGCCCATTCCTTGGTTCCGATTTCGCCGGACGGATATGTCCGGGACGGAATAGTGGTCTATGAAGAAGTGGAATACGAGACTGCCAGCCTTTATTTCGATCATAAAACCGGCTACATGGCGGGGACGACGAAAGCGAACGACGGCATATCCTTCGCATTCGAAGGCGTTTATTCGCAGGCCGAAGGATTCGTAGGCAGCATCACGAAGACTGAAAACGGCGCGACTCTGAGCGGCATCATGGTGGGGACGCCGGTCTTCCCGAATACGAATGTCGTGCACTACGTAGGTGCCGCGACCTACCTGTTCCCCACCCCCACACCCCAGACTCTGATATTCAACGCAGTAATCAATCTGGACACGAATGAAGTCGTCGGCACGTGGTGCGAATCGGGCGAGGGTTGGGGCTACAGCATCCACGGCACGGTCGGCGGAACGCTCCACGGGGAGAGCATCAGTATTTCGGCGGCTCTGTTGCCGGCGTTCAGACCGTATTTGCTGTACGACCTCAGCGTGACGGGAGAAGGCACCTTCGACAACGACAGCCGAGAAACCATCTCCGGGAATTTCGAGATAAACTACGGCGGAATGATTCTGCCTTCGCTTCTTGCGGCAACCAAAGCGCCCGACTGATCGGGCCTGACCTGTCGCTGACTGAAAAGAGCCGGTTTTCCGCAAGGAGGACCGGCTCTTCGTTTTTGGCGGAGCGCCAGGTTGTTCCGGACCCTGGGTAGAGCATTGTCTTCTGCGCTATGCCGCCCAGAGAAACCCTCACCCGCCCGTTCGTCGGGCGAAGACGGATCGGATTCCGATCCTATGCGCCGCTTTCCCTGTCTTCCTGACCCGGCGCCCGCCAACATTCCCAACGGACCCTTCCGTCCTGCACCGCATCGCGCACCGAACGCTCGACCCTGGAAAGGCCGGCACGCCCGGACTTCACTTCGATGAAGAGAATCTCTTCCACTTCGCCGCTCGAAGCTCCCGGAAAGGCGACGAAATCGATGGGCTTGCCGACGAACCGCGCATCGCCCGGATCGCAGGGAAAGCCCGGAAGCAGGGGCGCCACCTGCTCCGCAAGCTGCCCGCCGATGACCGCGCGCGAACGGCGTATCGCGTCACCGCGTTCCGCTTCCAGAATTTCGGGCAAATCCCGTTCCGCCTCGAGCCTTCCGGACCTCCGCCCCAGACGCAAGCCCAGGATAAGCCCCAGGGCGAAAAGAAGCGCAAAGACCAAACCGGCCACTGCGATCAGAAACACTTGATTTTCCATCGCCGCCCAGCCTAACGCGAGAACCGCCCGGGAGTAAGAGGCCGGTGAGGACCCGCAAGGACCGAACGCGGGATTAAATATCCGCGATATCGTATACTCGATTCATGGCATTCCTTCCCGCCCATCCGGCCGATCTTGCGGCACGCAGAATGAAACCCGGCGACCTCGATGCGATCATCGTCACAGGCGATGCCTATGTCGACCATTCATCCTTCGGCACTGCGATAATCGGCCGCGTTCTGGAGAGCGCGGGTTACCGCGTGGGAGTGCTGGCCCGTCCCGATCCCGACGACGTGGAAGCCTTCCGAATTCTGGGCAAGCCCCGCCTGGCATGGCTCATCACTTCCGGAGCCGTGGATTCCATGGTGGCGTCCTATACTGCAAACAGGAAAATCCGTTCCGAAGACGAATACGCTCCCGGCGGCCGACGCGAACTCTGCATGCGCGCGGACGGTTCCATAGGCCCCGGCATCAAGGCGCGCCGCAACGTGAGGCCGGACCGTGCCGTGATCGCATATACGGGCATGTGCAGACAGGCCTTCAAGGGTGTGCCGGTCGCGATAGGCGGCATCGAAGCCTCTCTCCGCAGGCTTTCGCATTACGATTACTGGTCGGACACGGTCCGGAAATCGATCCTCCTCGACTCCAAAGCCGACATTCTGGTCTACGGCATGGGCGAACGGGCCATCGTGGAAATCATGTCGCGGCTCGAAGAATGCGCCCGTCCGGGTGGCCCTGATTTCGACAACACCACACTTCGTGGAATCAGGGGAACCGTGTGGGCGGCGCCCGCGTCAAACGGCATCGCCGACGATACCCCTTACCGCGACGATGCCGTACTCCTTCCGTCGCATGCCGGCATCGCACCCGATACGCCCGAAGGCAGGGAAGCCTTTGCCCGCTCCTTCATGGCGCAATACGGCAACACAGATCCCTGGCTCGCCAAAACTCTGGTCGAAGATGAAGGGGGACGTCTCGCGATCCAGGAACCCGCCGCCTTCCCGCTCGAACGCGCCGAAATGGACCGCGTCTATGCGCTTCCCTACGAAAGGGCCTGGCACCCCATGTACGAGGCGTTCGGCGGAGTGCCCGCGCTGGCGGAAGTCAAATTTTCGCTTCTTTCGGCCCGGGGATGTTTCGGCGCCTGCTCCTTCTGTTCGCTGACCTTCCACCAGGGGCGCAAAGTCATTTCGCGAAGCCGCGAAGCCATAGTGGACGAAGCGAAAACCCTTACGCGAATGCCGGATTTCAAAGGCTATATCCATGACGTAGGCGGTCCCACCGCCAATTTCCGCGTCGCCGCCTGTGCCAAAATGGAAAAAACCGGCGCCTGCGCGGACCGGCGCTGCCTCGCCCCGGAACCCTGCGCCAACCTGCGTCCCGACCATCGCGATTACGTCGCGCTCCTGCGCGACTTGCGGCAGATTCCGGGAGTGAAAAAAGTGTTTGTCCGGTCCGGCGTCCGTTTCGATTATGCGATGCGCGATCCGGATGATTCCTTCATCGGGGAACTGGTGCGGTACCACGTTTCCGGCCAGCTGAAAGTGGCGCCGGAACATGCTTCCGACAAAGTGCTCGCGCTGATGGGCAAGCCGCCGCATCGCGTATTCGACGCCTTCGCCGCGAAATATCGCGCGCTGAGCGCCGAAGCCGGCCTGAAGCAGTATCTGGTACCATATTTCATTTCCGGCCATCCGGGCTCGGGTCTCGCCGAAGCGATCGAGCTGGCCGAATACCTGCGTGATTCGGGGCTGCGCCCCGATCAGACGCAAGATTTCTATCCCACGCCGGGAACGCTCGCCACCGCGATGTGGAGATGCGGCTTCAATCCTCTGGACGGCAAGCCAGTATATGTCGCCAAAGGCGACCATGAGCGCGGCATGCAGAGAGCCCTTTTGCAATACTGGAAGCCGGAAAACCGCGCGCTCGCAAAGGAAGCCCTCGCGGCGGCGGGCCGGAAGGATCTCATCGGTTCCGGGCCGGGGTGCCTATTGCGCTAATGCGCTAATGCGCCGGCGCTCAGGTCAAAGCCATTGAAACCCCGCCGCTGCCGTGCTTTTTGGCTTCTTTGACCGCGCCATAGCACGCGTCGTGGATGAGCGGAAAATCGATCTGCCTGCCTGCCGGATAATCGAAGGTCACGGCGCCTATCGAGGCGCTGAACCGGATTCCCTCCGGGGCAGCGCCTTCGAGGGCGGATTTTATTCTCGCCACGACGCCGTCGAACTTCAAGCGGTCTATCCCCTTCAGGAAGACCATGAATTCGTCGCCGCCGAACCTGCCCACGAAGTCGGGTGAGCGTATTTCGCCGCGCAGCAATTCGGCCGCGCGCAATATGATCCGATTGCCCGTTTCATAACCATGCGCTTCGTTTATCCCGTCCATGTCATCGATATCGATGAGGATCACGGAAAAGGCTTCGTTGCGGTATGCGCACTCTCCGATCGCCCGGGTCGTCGAATCGATGAACCCGTCCCTATTGAGCGTCCCGGTATAGCCGTCGTGGTAGGCGAGAAGTATGAGACGGGCATCCGTCTTTTCCTTGGCGAGCAGGATGACGCCCATGCCTCCGATGATCATGTACATATAAAGCATAATGAACATAGCGATTTCACCCGGAGCGGGACCGAAGAGCACGAGTTTTTCCCTGAGCCGCAGTCCGTCCGCGAGCCGGATCGCTGAGGAAACGCAGATCAGCAGGAAGAGCACGCCGAGAAGAAGCCGCAGCGCCGATCCGCTCCTCTTCTTCAGGACGGAAATAGTCGGGTATGCGGCCAGAAGAAGCGTAGTCGCCGACAGGATCACGATCCTTATGTACGGAAAATCGAAAAACACGGCGTGGCCCGTATACGCGAGAATTCCGGCGGCCATAATGACCGCGAGGATTCTGTCCATGCGCGGCGTGAGCACATCACTGATGCTCGCCAATGCCTTGGCTTCGAAATAACTGCCGACAATCAACGGGACAGTGTTCAGGATGATGAATACCCTGAGAGGATTCACAAGCCTCGTCACCGCGAATACATACGAGATCACCATCATGACCAGCGACAGGAGGTGATAGTGGATCGCCGGATCGGTATTCGTCTTGCGGTATGCGATCAGCAACGCGAGGATGAGGAAATTTCCCGTACCCAGAATTACGAACAGTAACTTGGCATCCATGGGGAAATTCTACTCACTGCGCAGTCGAAGTCAATAAGCGGTCCGCGGCGCGTGATCCAGCTCCAGAAAATGGCCGAATCGTTCCTTCTTCGTTTCCAGATAGGCGCGATCATGCTCCTGCGGGGGCAATTCATGCGGCACGCGTTCGCTCACCCGGATACCGTGGCGTTCGAGTTCCTCTACCTTGTCCGGATTGTTGGTCATGAGACGGACACTTTTTATGCCCAACTTGCCGAGAATCGCCGCGGGGATCGCGTAATCGCGCTCGTCCGCCTTGAAGCCGAGGGCGGTATTGGCGTCGTAGGTATCGTAGCCCGCGTCCTGGAGCGCGTAGGCCCGCAATTTGTTGGCCAGCCCGATGCCGCGCCCCTCCGCCTGGTGGTAGAGCACCGCGCCCCGTCCCTCCGCCTCGATCCTCTGGAGCGCATAACGCAACTGGGGACCGCAGTCGCAGCGCAGCGAACCGAGGGCGTCGCCTGTGAGACAGGCGGAGTGTACGCGCAGGAGAAGGTCCTCGCCGTCGCCGATTTCCCCCTTCAGGATAACGATATGGTCTTTCCCGTCGCGGTTGTTCGCGAAACCGATTATCGAGAAATGGCCGAAATCGGTGGGAAAATCGGCGACGGAAGCGACCATCACGCATATTTCCTCGCCGCAGGACGCGCAATCGGCGCCGTGCGGACATGTCCGCAGAAACTCGATATCGCGGGCGATCACTTCTTCGACACTGGGTACGGTCATGACAGAGTCTCCACGCGGATCATGTTGGTGGTCCCTTTGTGCGCGAGCGGCAGTCCGGCCACGATGACGATGCGGTCTCCCGACGAGAGGACTCCCGATTTCTTGCATATCCCCAGGGCTTCCTGCACCACCACGTCCAGCCGCTCACCCTTGCCGGAATGCAGGAACGGCGTGACGCCCCAGTTCAGCGCCATCTGATTGTAAAGGGATTCGTCGCTCATGAAGGCGAGGATGGGCATGCGTGGACGCAATCTTGAAATGAGCCTGGCGGCCTTGCCCGTTTCGGTGAGCACGAGAATCGCCTTGGCGTCGCACTGGTAGGCGACCGAGACTGCGTTATACGACATGATCGCCTGGACGTCGCCCGAGCGGACTTCGGGCGGCACGTCGGAATGGAAGTCCTCGTAATCGAACTCGGCTTCGACCTGGTCGATTATGGCGCTCATCGTGCGAACCACCTGCACCGGATATTTTCCGATGGCGGTTTCGCCCGAGAGCATGACCGCGCTGGTGGAATCGAAGCAGGCGTTGGCGACGTCCGAGGCTTCCGCACGCGTGGGCATGGGGCTTTCCATCATGGATTCGAGCATCTGCGTCGCGGTGATGACTGGTTTGGCGGCGAAATAGCCTTTTCGGATAAGGCGCTTCTGCGCAATCGGCACCGTTTCGATGGCCATTTCGACGCCAAGATCGCCGCGGGCGACCATGATGCCGTCCGCGTCGCGGATGATTTCGTCGATATTGGCGAGCCCGCGCGCGGATTCGATTTTCGCGATCAGTTTTATGGAAGACTTGCGGCCGGAACCGGTGTGCAAGCGCTGTACGAGCCTCCGGACTTCTTCGATGTCGCTTGCGCAGCGCACGAAGGACAGCGCTATGTAATCGACTTCGCGGTCCACCGCCCAGCCGATGTCCGAAATGTCTTTTTCCGAGAGGAAGGGAATCGGATAATCGACGCCGGGAATGGTGAGATGCGCTTTGGAACGGAGGGTGCCGGAGTTGCCTACGCGCACCGTAATCCTGTCGTCCGATTTCGAGACGACTTCGCCGGCGAAATAACCGTCCATGAGAACGATGCGCTGGCCGATCACGCAGAGGCGGTCGATATCGGGCAGATTGGTGTAGACGAGACGAGGTTCCGGCGATTCGAGGCTTTCGATGCTTTCGGCGGGCCTGGATTCGATTTCGAGCAAATCCCCCGCTTCGATCGCGATCGGTTTCCTGTAGCCGTACATGCGGAGGGCTGGTCCCTTGATATCGGCCATGACCGCCACCGGCCTGCCCATCCCGGTCCGGGCCTCCCGTACCATAGTGAGCGCCGAATCCGCTTCAGCTCCCGACTTATGGGAAAAATTGAGCCTGAATACGTCGACGCCTTCATGGATAAGGGCACGTATGATTTCGGGACTCTCGGACGCCGGTCCGAGTGTTGCGATGATTTTGGTTCTCTGTTCGGGTGCGGGCATAGTGGCCTCCGGCCGGAATCGGCACATTACTGACCCGGAATTGAAAAACTATTGGAGCGTCCGGAATGGGCCTGGCCGTAGCGGTCCTTTCCGGACGAAGCGGTTTTTTCAATTGCAGGGTCAGTAAAAGAATAATGGTTTCGTCAAAAAAAGTCATTCAGGTTCCGCCCGATGCTCTTGACGCTCCTCAAAAGCGGCGATATCCTCGAGTACATATGAATGTATGTTCATATGTACATGTATGGAGAGTACCGAATGAATACTGTTCTGGCCGGGAATGAAGAATTCTGCGCCTGCAAGGTCGTACATGAAGATGCCGTTGCCCAAGTCCGCGCCGCGGGAAAAGGCGGGGAGGAACTCGAACGCATCGGCGGACTTTTCAGAATGTTTTCCGATCCTACCCGTCTCCGGATTTTATATGCGCTCGCGGAAAGGGAGCTTTGTGTATGCGACATCGGCGTCGCCCTCGATCTGAGCCAGTCGGCGGCGAGCCACCAGCTTGCAACACTCAGGGCGGCCGGCCTGGTCCGTCCCAGGCGCGAAGGCAAGATCGTGTTCTATTCGCTCGATGATGCCCATGTGGATCGTTTGCTCGCCATGGGGGCCGAACATGCGACCGAACGCGCCCCGAAAGGGCCGAAAGACTTTGAGGTCATCGAATGAAACGCGAATTCGATTCCGGCGAAAAAGGCGACTCATCCCGAGAATGTTCGTCCTGCGGCTGTTCAACCTGTGAAAACCCGGCTGCGCAGCCCGACGCTCCGACAGAAGCGACAGAAACGGCAGGCGTGGAACGGAGCGGCGCAAAATCACGCACGCTTCCGTCCTGGCTCCGGAAGGAGCTGTATGCCTTTGGAGCCTCCGCCCTTCTCGTCGCCCTAGCCTTTCTGGCGGGCGATCCTGCGCCCGAAGGCGGCCTGTTCCTGCGCGGTGAGTCGGCGCTCACGGGCGCGAACATTGTGTATCTCGGTTTCATGGCGACCGCCTATCTTGTGGCCGGCTGGAACGTGCTGAGCGGAGCCTTCAGGAATATCCTCCGCGGAAATATATTCAACGAGCTTTCCCTGATGTCGATAGCCACGATCGGCGCATTTCTGATCGGCGAATACGAAGAAGCGCTCGGTGTGATGGTGTTCTACAAAATCGGCGAGATGCTTCAGGAGGGTGCGCAAGTCCGGAGCAAAGCGTCCATCCGTTCGCTGCTCGATCTGAGACCCGAATCGATCCGCGTGCGCGACGGCTCGCTCTGGCGTGAAATCGAGCCCGCAGTGGCGCGCCCCGGCGACGAGTACATGGTTCTTCCCGGCGAAAGGCTGGGGCTGGATGGGCTCATAATCGAAGGCGAAACCTGGCTGGACACTTCGGCCATCACGGGGGAGCCTGAATCGCGAAAAGCATCCTGTGGCGATGAGGTCTATGCCGGATACATCGCCGTCGACGGTTCGGTGGTTATCCGCGCGACCAGGGCGGCGTCGGAAAGCCAGGTGGCGCGCATCATGACGCTCGTGGAAGACGCCACAAGGAGAAAATCGAGGATCGAGGGTATCGTTTCGCGGTTCGCCGCGGTGTATACGCCCATCGTCGTAGGTCTGGCTGCCGCGATCGCGGTGATCCCCCCCCTTTTCATCCCCGGCGAAAGCTTCGACCGGTGGCTGTATCGCGCGCTGGCCATGCTGGTCATTTCCTGTCCCTGCGCCCTGGTGGTCAGCGTTCCTCTGGGCTATTTCGGCGGTCTCGGCGGAGCGGCGAAACGCGGTATCCTTATGAAGGGCTCTTCCGTGATGGATGCGCTCGCCAGGACGAAAAATGTTGTGTTCGACAAGACGGGTACCCTTACCGAAGGGCATTTCCGGGTACTCAGCGCGCATCCGGCCGCGGGAGTGACGGAAGAACGGCTCCTGAAGGTTGCGGCGGCCGCAGAATCAAGGTCAAGGCACCCCCTCGCGGCGGCGATTCGCAAGGCCGCCGGCGATGCCTGTGCTCAGGACGACGGATCCTCACGCGCCACGCCGACCCTTGTGCGCGAGCTGCCCGGCGCCGGGATCGTCGTTACTTTTGGCGGAGCCAAAAGTAACGGAACTGATTTCGGCGTAGCCGAAATCAGTAAGATCGTCGTGGGGAATGCCCACCTCATGGCGTCGGAAGGTGTCGTCCTGCCCGGAGAAGCGCAGGCCGCGGCGGCCGATTCGGGCGAAGTCTTCGTCGCCGAAAACGGTGTCTATCTGGGCGCCCGGCGGGTGGGCGACGCGGTCAACCCCGACGCCGCCGCTGCGGTAGCCGCACTGCGGCAACTGGGCGCCGCAAGAATCGTCATGCTTACCGGCGACGCGGCCGGGCCCGCAACCGCGGCGGCGGCCGAAGCGGGAGTCGAAGAAGTCCATTCGGGGCTCTTGCCCGAGGACAAGTTGCGCATCATGGAAGCCATCATCGGTGACGGACTTGCGAACACCAAAAATGCCGGTACCACAATCTTTGTCGGCGACGGCGTGAACGATGCGCCGGTTCTTGCGCGGGCCGATGTCGGTATCGCAATGGGTTCGGGAGCCGACGCCGCAGTCGAAAGCGCGGACGTCGTACTGTTGACCGGCGAGCCTTCACGTGTCGCGGAAGCGGTGCTGAGAGCGCGGCGGACCCATTCCATAGTGACCCAGAACATCGTTTTCGCGCTCGGATTCAAAATAGTTTTTCTCGGTCTGGGCGCGGCGGGCCTTACCGGCATGTGGGGCGCGGTGATCGCGGATGTGGGGGTCGCGCTCCTCGCGGTGGCCAACTCCCTGCGAGCGCTGCGCTGATGCCGTCTGGCGGGCGCTGCCGTCTGGCGGGCGCCCCGGTCTGACAGGCTGGCGCTGATGCGAACCGAGGGTTGACGCAAAGCGGGCGGCGCGGGCAGAGTGGGACGACATGAGTTCCCTCCGCGCCATCAGGATTCTTTTCGCCGAAGATACCATCGCCGATGCCGAACTCGCCATCGACGAAATCAGGAAAGCGAATATCGAGTTTTCCTATGTGATCGTCGAAACCGAGAAAAACTTCGTGAACGCGCTGGAAAACTTCCGTCCGGACATTGTGGTGTCGGATTACATGATGCCTTCGTTCACCGGCATGAGGGCTCTCAAGATAGTGCGCGAGAGGAAGCCGAACCACCCCTTCATCATCCTCACGGGATCGATGAACGAGGATACCGCGGTAGCCTGCATGAAGGCGGGCGCAAACGACTACGTCCTCAAGGATCATATGGCGCGCCTGCCTTTCGCCCTCATCGAAACGCTCTCGAAAAGCAGAGAAAAGGACGAGAAAGAATCGGCGCTCCGCTCGCTCGGCGAAAGCGAAGACCGTTACAAAGCCCTGTTCCACGACAATGCGGCCGTCATGCTCATATTCGACAGCATCGAACTTGCCATCGTCGACGCGAATCCCGCCGCCTGCACGTATTACGGCTGGCCCTATGACGAACTCGTCGGCAAGCGCATCGAAGCCATCAGCGCCAGACCGCTCGACGACATCAAGGCCGATCTCCAGAGGCTTGAAGTACGGGGAAGCAATCATTACGAAGGCAAGGATCTCCTGGCGAACGGGGAAATCCGCGATGTCGACGTCTATGCGGGCAAATTGCGTTCCTCCCAGCGATCCATGCACTACACCATCGTCCACGACATCACCGACAGGAAAAAAGCCGAGAGCCTTCTGAAAAAACGAGCGCGCGAACTGGCGAAAAATCAGGAAGCCACCATTTCCAGCATGGCTATCCTTGCCGAATACCGCGACCGCGGAACCGGGGCACACATCCAGCGGACCAAAGAATACGTAAAACTGCTTCTGGAAAAATCCGAACGTGCGGCATACCGCTCGCGTGAAGATTTCGACCTGATCTGGCAGTCGGCCGCCCTGCACGACATCGGCAAGATCGGCATTCCGGACAGCATTCTCCTGAAACCCGGCAAACTGACTCCCGAAGAATTCGAGCTCATGAAAACGCACACGACACTCGGAAGCGACGCGATAAGCAAAGCCGAGGCCATCCTCGGCGAAGGGAGTTTTCTCTCATATGCCCGTGAAATCGCCGAATTCCACCATGAGCGCTGGGACGGCACGGGCTATCCGCACGGTCTGAAAGGCGAGGAAATTCCCTTTGTCGCAAGAGTGATGGCGATCGCCGACGTCTACGATGCGCTGGTCACCGAACGCCCCTATAAACGCCCCATCATGCATGACGAGGCGGTCGCGGTGATGAAAACCGAAGCGGGAAGCCATTTCGACCCGGGGCTCGTCGAAATCTTCCTCAGGAACGAAAAAGCTTTCCTGTTTATTTCGAGCTTTTACCTGGATTGAAATGAGCGAAACGAACGACGATTCCGGAAGCGCCGCATCCCGGTCCGAAAGCGCACTGCGAAATGCCCGTTTCCGGGCCCTGGTACGTCAGGCGCCCGAAGCGCCGGGCGTCTATATCATGCGCGACGCCGAAGGCGTCATCATCTACGTCGGCAAGGCGAAAGTGCTCAGAAATCGCCTGCTCTCGTATTTTTCCGGGAAAAAGGACATCAAGACACGCCATCTGGTCGCCAAGGTCGAAAACATAGAGTGGGTGCTCGCCGGCAGCGAATACGACGCACTCCTGATCGAAAACACTTTCATCAAGGAACATTCGCCCCGTTACAATATCAATCTCAAGGACGGCAAAACCTACCCCTCGATCCGGATCACCGCGGAGGAATATCCGCGCGTGTTCCGCACACGCCGGATCATCCGCGACGGCAGCGACTATTTCGGCCCCTTTCCCAGCGCCGAAACGATCGATGTCTACCTGGAACTCATAAAACGGCTGTTTCCGCTGCGCCGCTGCGCGACGATGCGAAAGCGCGAGCAGCCCTGCATGTATTACCACATCGGCCGATGCCCCGGTCCCTGCGCGGGCAAAATTTCCCGCGAAGCCTATCTCGAGCGCGTGGCGGAAATCCGGAAACTCCTCTCGGGCGACACGGACTCCCTCCTCGAGGACCTGAAGCGCCGCATGGCCTCCGCATCTGAAGAATTCCGCTTCGAAGAAGCCGCGCGCCTGCGCGATGCGGTTCGGGCGGTGGAGCAGTTCGTCGGGCATTCCAACGCCGTCGATTTCGACCCCGCCGCGCGCGACTATCTGGCCTGGGCATCGGACGGCGATCTTATTTCGTTCGTAGTGTTCCAGATGCGCGACGGCAAACTCTCGGGCCGCGACAGCTTCCGTTCCGAATTCCATTCGGGCGAGGACGAAGCCATACAGGGATTCCTCGTACGATATTACGGACCCGACAAAGCCCCCCCTCCGACCCTGTACCTCATGCGGCCCGTCGATGTGGGCGCGGTGGGGGATTACTTCGCGAAAGACTTGGGCCGGATCACCGAATTCGCCACACCTTCCGAAGCCAGACACGCGGCCTCCATGAACCTCGCCTTCCAGAATGCGCGCGAGGAACTGGCCAAGCGCAGACGCGAAATCGGCGATATCCCCGCCCTGCAGGATCTGCGCGACATCCTCGGTCTGTCCTCCCTTCCCGCGCGGATCGAAGGATTCGATATAGCCCAGCTCGGAGGAAAGAACACCGTCGCCTCGCTGGTCAGCTTCCGGAATGGCGTACCGGACAAGAAAAACTATCGCTATTTCAAGATCCGCAGTCTGGGGGGTGCGATAGACGATTTCGGCGCGATCAGGGAAGCCGTGGCTCGCCGCTATACACGCCTCGTGAACGAAGACGCCGAACTTCCCGACCTCATTCTCGTCGACGGCGGCTCGGGCCAGGTTTCCGCGGCCAAGGAAATCCTCGACGGCATGGGCCTCGATTGCGACCTGGCGGGGCTCGCAAAGCGGAATGAGGAAATCTGGCTCCCGGACCG
>Ga0074198_1001282_pt1 | contig 17532 bp, 13 predicted proteins | sample EPASupsiteSAE323_FD_64527 | JGI IMG/M metagenome (GOLD analysis project Ga0074198, IMG submission 64527) | Bioremediated contaminated groundwater from EPA Superfund site, New Mexico - Sample SAE3-23 | ecosystem: Environmental > Aquatic > Deep subsurface > Groundwater > Contaminated ...
GGATTGTTGACTACATATTTAGAAATAGCTAAGGCTCTATTCAATTTTATTTTTCTTTTGGTATTCCACATCACTATTTCTTGATAAATAACGGGGAATAGTAGTGGGTGCGAAATGGGAATTAATAAGTGCCTTCAATGGACCAATATAAATTGTACTAAGAGAATTTGAATTAGAATCAATAATTTGAGATAAAATAGGTAGGAATGCAGCTTCCGTTTTACCAGAGGCTGTACTTGCAGAAATAATAAGATTGTTTGAGGTATTATATAACGAATTGATGGAATCTCTTTGGATTGGTTTTAAGGTTTTTCATTGCAGATCATATAATTTTTTTTGAATTAAAGGATTTAATAATTGAAATGAAGTATTAATTACCATATTAAGTCTTTTTATTTAAACTAAAATGTTTTAATTCATTATCTGAAGATTTTTCCAATTCTCCTTCAGAGATTTCTTCTAAATCAGGATCCTTTGACACCTGTAAATCAGATAATTGAATAAGTTTATCTAATTCTACATCTGGATTCTGCTCTAATATTGATAATATTTTTACATAGCCAATTATAATGTCACGTGGTGTTAGGAAAAATTCAGAACCCAATTGTTCTGAACAATATTTCTGATATTGGGCTATTCCGTTATCAGAAATAAGATACTTTGTTTTATCACCCAATGCATAAACATGCCGAATTTTCTGAAGTAATAATAGATTTTCGTCAAAAGTGAACTTTTGAAGTTCGATAACCGGACCAGAAAAGTCTTTTAATCCCTCATCAATAAATTTACTCTTTTTTAAACGAGATTCAAACGCTCCATAACTAATTAAACCTCGTTTGGTGTCATAAATAAATTTATCAAATGCTGCAAAAATAAAACCAATTCCTTCTGAAACACCTTGCTCACTTTCGTTATATATTTGGAGGATTATTTCATAATTGGAATTTCGAGCGATAGAATTATTTAACCGATGAGAAAGGACTCCCATTTCATCCAGGCAAATTAAAAGACCTTTATATCCAGCCATTTGAACGAATTTTGCCCACAATTTAAGATAATCATAAATATTCTGATCTGAAATAATATTTTTTACACCTAAATCATCTTTTGCATCTGTTTTATTGGAGTATTCACCTGATAACCAACGGATTGCAGATGCCATAAGAATATCATCTTCTTTATAAAATCCTTCGTAATATCTGCTTATAGCAATAGTAAAATCGAATCCATTAACATATGCTTGTAATGGTGTTAATTCTTGACGTATATGACGAATAATTTCATCCTGATTCTTACCTAATTGTTTATCGTTAAAATCGATATCTGAAATCCATCTTTCGACAATACTTGCTAATGCACCCCCATTTGGCTTTGTTTTTATAGCCATATTTTGCATTAAGGTCGCATATAACATTCTTGCTTGGCTATTTGATCCATGAAGGCGTTTATCAATCGTAATATCAGTCTGAAGAACGACAAGGTCTTTTTCTAAGGCTAGCATACGACATAAATTAAGAAAAAAACTTTTTCCAGAACCATATTGTCCAATAATAAAGCGAGCTGCAGATCCATTTTTACTTATATTATCAATATCTTTTAAAATTGCAAGAATTTCTTCTTTTCTTCCAACTTGGATATGCTGAAGACCAATTCTTGGAGATACCCCTGCTTGTAAAGCTTTTATAATCGCATTTCGTTCATTTTGTTTAATATTTATCATTTAAATCTCCTAATTATGTCTCATTTACAATAATTTTTGAAAGTATGTCTGGATTTGCAAAAATTACATTATCATCTTCAATAACAGCATAATCATCATAATGAGTGATAGACCACAAATTTATCGCATCTATCACGTGATTTGTACCAAATAAATTATTTTCTTTTACAAATGCATGAAAACTTTTAGTTGACCATGTTGAATTATTTAATAAGGCTTCTAATACCGGATAATATTTTTTTTCCAGTGAACATATTACTGAATAATCGATATTATGTTGTAATAGTTTATATTTCTTCAAATCGTTTTCATTTATTAAATCTAATTTTCTTTCATTAGGTTTTATTTTTTGGTCACCATTAAAAACATGATCAAGGATTATTACAATCTCATCATCTTTATCAATAATTTCTCGATTTTTATTGGAATTATTAAAAGGAATCGAATATTGGGGTTGGATTAACTCACCCGGATCCAAAGAAACAGTGGTTTTAATAGATACTAATGAAGAACTTTCATCTTGCAGATTTAATTTAATTAAGCGGTTTTGGATTAAAATTTCTACTTCAGATTCAGGAATACCCATATATTCTAAAACTTGACTTAATGATGCAATTTCTAAGTCATGAATAACATTATCTGCAATAATAATATCTACAATATAAGATGCAATTATTTCTCTTTTATTAAAAGGAACTTTTTCTTTTACTCGGTTTAAGATATAATTTATATTTGGAGGATGAGAAATCAAAATTTTTTGATATAATCTAATGCATTCTATATCATGAGAGTTTAATAAAAATCTACTAGTCAAATAATCAAAAACGTAGTTTAATTCTTCAGAGGTTATTTTTTTGTCTGCATGAGCAATGTGCATACCCAATTCTATAAAAAAAACTGCAGTATTATATTGAATTGAATGGCCTTCTGAATTAGGAGTGTATAATACTAATCCAACAAAATTTGCTATTTCTAATGCACCATAATTGCTTGGTACTATCTCATATCCTTGGGATTTGATAAATGAAATAATATTTGAGGTTTTCTTACTATCAACAGTGATCTGATCAATTAGAGCCTTTAACTTATTAAATTCACTAATTGAGATAATAATGTCTTCATTCTCATTATTGATAAATGGTGAAATAATTGATTCCCAAGCATCTATTAATTTAGATCTTTTATTTATAGATGAATTCTTTTTAATTTGATCTATTTCATCATTCCTTTTCAAAGAATTATTTAATTCATCAATTGATTTCAAATTTAGGCTTTGTATCCATAATTCTCTTAGATGGTTGAATTGAGATTTTTTACCAATTGAATTTTGAAGAACTAATTCATTAATAGAACCATTATTTTGAATAAAATCTTGTACTATTGGATTTGCAGGATTATATTTAAACCGATAGGGAAATCTGGATACTTGAAGAAGGAATCCTGAAGGATAATAATGTTTGAATAATTTTAAGAAAAAATCTTTTTTTACCCAAATTGTATTTTTATCAAAATTTTTAGGGACATTTAAAAAGTAGTATAATGTTAAATACGATAGTAAACCCGGAATAGGTTTTTGATGTTGAATGTACCAAGAGAGAATTACTCTTAGTTCATCGGGACCAATCTTCTCATTTTGAGGATAAATACTTGATAACTCTTTATTTGTAACCTTTTGAATACGTTTACCTATAAGATATGCAATAAAACTTGAAATATAAGAAAAATTAGAACTAGACGGATGAACTATTTTTTTTAAATTAATACACTCATTTAAAATTACATCATAATCTTCATTATCAAAAAATATTCTTCGTTCTAAACCAAAAAAATACAAAAAGAGATATCCATCATCTTGCAAACTTTTCTTTTTGCCTTCATATAACCAGGAAAGATAAAGGTATCTTTGATCTGGATCCATATTAGAGTAATTCGGAAATGAAGGTAGTCTATTTATTTTATTACTATATGATCCAATTTGAAGAGTAACATCAATACATGATGGTTCAGTGGAATCAGATTTACCTCGTGACCAATATACCAAAGGATTTGAAAAAGAAAATTTCTGAACATAAATCCCGTTTTTTCCATTTCCTCCCCAATTAATGGGTACACTGACTAATTTTGGTTTCTCCGGAATAGTTTTTTCTTGAATAGTTCGGAAAATGTTTTGAGTAATATTATTATTAGGGTCAAGATCAAGACCCTTTTTTATATTGATTAGTGCTTCAGAATTTTTGTTAACTTTAAATAAAAATAGGGCTCTAAAAACATATAATGTTGACAAATTCGGATTAATTTCAATAGCTTTTGAAATGGTTAAAATTGCTTCATCAATATTTCCTTGCTTTTCAAGACTTATGCTAAGTCCTTGATATGCTAAATAGTCATTAGAATTATTATATATGAGATGATTGAAATGTTCAATTGCTTTTTGGAAATTGCTTGAATGGATTAGTGCATATCCATGACTATGTGAATCTGATATTGGTGAAGGCGTTAATTTAAAATTCATATCATCTTTCTATCCTTTCTAATCAAACACTATAAATTTATGCATAAAAGATATCTGCAAAACCGGTAATAGAATTCGATTAAACCTTTCAAAATTTAATTTAAAGCATCAATCAAGAAATTAATAGTAAATTATAGATTTCTAAAGATATTACTTAAGGAACTTCTCATATAGTTATTCAACTCCCTCCTAAAAAGGTGCAAATTCTGTAGGTAAATGTTGGTCTATTTACCTTATTTTCTTTAAATTTCACATTGTTATGAAAAGTACATCCTAATAGTCCTTATTTTTGTATGAAAAACATTGAGGAGGTATATTGATCAGACTTGTTTTTCATGTGTCAAGCCTTAAGCGAAGCTTAATTGAGGTTTTAATAAAAGAAGCAACTGATACCAAAAGATCCAACAAACAATGATCCACAGGTTAATCCAAAAACAGACTAATAATCAAAAGCGGATTCGTCCCGTTCACAACCATGATTCAACCAGAAAACATAGCTCCATGTGGTATGAACTGTGCACTATGCCTGGCCTTTCAACGCCCAAACAATAAGTGCCTGGGATGCAGGGACAATCCCCCGAAAAATGCCAAATCCTGTGAATCATGTATCATTATTGTGAGTCAATTCAGAATATCTTATCTCATTTTTGTTACGACTGCCCGGATATGCGATGCCGGAGACTGAAACAACTGGACACCCTGTACCGGAAAAAGTATGCAATGTCTATGCTCGATAACCTGAATGAAAAAAAAAGATGGCATCGATTCATTCTTAGCCAGTCAAACTACAAAGTACCCCTGCAAAACATGTAACAGACTCATCTGTGTTCTCACCGTGGCCGGTGCTTAAGCTGCAATTAATAATCATATTATCTCTATTAAATAACGTGATGAAAGGGATTTATATCAACCCTTGCCAAATCGTTTCGGGTTATCGTCTACAATCACCGGGCCGTTTCAGGTGTGATGAACCCGGCTGTGATGTTCACCATACCTCATGGTGCCTAGGATCTTCATGATCTGATCTCAGAGCTGGCAGATGGTCCTGTTCATATTGTGGGCAATTCGATGGGAGGGACGATTGGGCTTGAGTTTGCTATCCGGTATCCGGTATCCGGATCTCGTAGACCGCCATGTCCTCATTAGTGCCGATTGCGGTGGATCAGAGTATATCCCATCTGATTAAAGGAGATAATGCGATTGATATGATGTATATATCTGAATTGTTGAAGGCCAGAATGGTGTTCAGGAGATTTCTGGAACTGATATTTTATGCTTATTATCCCTGCTTTCACGCCATATAGATTATGATAAATCGTGATCTGATCAATCATTATTTGAAAACGTTTATCGATCGTCACGATTAATCCTCTAATTCCTGAAAATGGCCCGTGCAAAAAAATCAACGGAAATAACGGCTGCAAACCTCGGTTTTGAAGCAACCCTCTGGGCAGCAGCCGATAAACTCCGGAATAATATGGATGCGGCGGAGTACAAACATGTGGTCCTCGGCCTCATCTTTCTTAAATATCTATCAGATGCCTTTGAAGAAAAGCACACCTCACTTGAACAGACATACTCTAATCCAAAAAGAACATGGTACATTGCCGAGCCAGAAGTCCGGTACGGGGTGATTGAAGATCCAGATGAGTACAGGTCGGAGAATATCTTCTGGATTCCAAAGGAGGCCAGATGGTCCTTTATCCTGTAGAATGCAAAAGGACCGGAGATAGGGAAGATTGTCGATGATGCAATGTATGCCATCGAACGGGATAATAAAGTTCTTAAAAATATTCTTCCCAAGGAGTATGCCAGGCCTGGTCTGGATAAGGAGAAACTTGGAGAACTCATCGATCTTATCGGAACATTGAATCTCAACGATTCAGATAACCGTTCAAAGGATATCATCGGGAGAGTGTATGAATATTTTCTCTCCGAATTTGCAAGTGCAGAAGGGAAGAACGGGGGTCAGTTCTATACTCCCAGATGTGTTGTTCGGACTCTCGTTGCCATGATCTCTCCATTCAAAGGCCGTGTTTATGATCCTTGCTGTGGGTCTAGAGGGATGTTTGTCCAGAGTGAAAAGTTTGTTGAAGCTCACGGTGGCCGGATTGGGGATATTTCCATTTACGGGCAGGAGTCAAACCCGACGACCTGGAAACTGGCAAAGATGAACCTTGCTATCCGGGGGATAGACCATGACCTTGGGATTGAACATGCGGATAGTTTCAGGCGGGATCTCCATCCATCTCTGAAAGCTGATTACATCCTTGCCAATCCTCCTTTCAATATGAAAGACTGGGGAGGAGAAAACCTCAAGGATGATGTCCGGTGGAAATACGGAATTCCCCCGAACGGGAATGCAAACTATGCCTGGATTCAGCATTTCATTCATCATCTCTCCCCTTCCGGGATAGCCGGGTTTGTCCTGGCAAATGGATCTATGTCATCGAACCAGTCAGGTGAAGGAGAGATCAGAAAAAACCTCCTGGAAGCTGATCTTGTCGATTGTATGGTTGCCCTTCCCGGTCAGCTCTTTTACTCAACACAGATTCCTGCCTGCCTCTGGTTCATTGCCCGGAACAGGTCAAACGGGAAATTCCGGGACCGTCGGGGAGAAGTGCTCTTTATCGATGCCCGGAAGATGGGAGTTATGAGGGACCGAACTCACCGGGAACTAACCGATGAAGATATCGATAAAATTGCCGTGACGTATCATGCCTGGCGGGGAGATTCAAATTCCGGCGAATATGAAGATATTCCGGGATTTTGTGCTTCGGCAAGCCTGACCGAGATAGGTAAGCATGAATATGTGCTTACTCCTGGACGTTATGTCGGAGCCGAAGAGGGAGAGGACGACGGAGAGCCTTTTCCAGAGAAGATGTCACGGCTTACGAAGGAGCTTTCTGAACAGATGAAAGAAGGTGCCATGCTGGACGAGGAGATACGAAAGAACCTGGGAGCATTAGGGTACACCATATGAGAAAACAGGCAGAAAAATCTATCCCGAATCTATCTGGTGTTTCCGAGGTTTCAAAAGAGCGAATATCTACTTTGGAAACTGAGGTATCTTCGTATATTGACAAGACAGATCTTCGGATTGCTTCCGGTATTAACTACGAGATTGTTCAGTTGTATGAGAGTATTGAGAGCAGTGTTTGCACAGATATACTTCATGATGAATGTGCCTCCTCTGGGGAGTACATTGTCGCGACACTGTCACGAGATTTGACAACACGATATAGGGTCGGTTTTTCAGAAAAGGTGGAAGAGTAGATGGATTTTTCTGACCTGGTACATTGCATATTAGAAATAAATACAGAACTGACAAAACAGGCAGTTAAAGCGGTAAACCGTTCTCTGACTTTACGAAACTGGCTCATTGGATATTATATACGTGAATTTGAACAGAATGGATCAGACCGGGCGCAATATGGTGAATCACTCCTTGACATGATCGCTGCCAGATTGCCAGGTAATTCCGGGTTTTCAGCCCGAACTCTTCGTTTATATCGCCAGTTCTACCTGGTTTATCCAAACATTTGGCAAACACTGTCTGCCGAATCTATAGGTTCTGAAAAATGGCAAACACTGTTTGCCAAATTCAATCCCTCGAATCTTCTGCCACAATGCGGCTCAGAAATACTAATTCAGAATTTGGATACCCGGCACGATGATATTCTGATGAGCCTTTCATTCAGCCATTTTACTCTCCTGATACCGATTGATGATCCCCTGAAACGCCGGTTCTACGAAGTGGAATGTGTCAAGGGGAACTGGTCAGTCAGAGAACTAAAACGTCAGATTGGAAGTCTGTATTTTGAACGATCCGCTCTCTCAAAAGATAAAAAAAAGTTGTCTGATCATGTGCATGCAGGAGCACAGGCAGATTCACCCCACCTAGTCATCCGGGATCCCTATGTGTTTGAATTTCTCGGGATCAAAAGCCAGGAGGTCATGTATGAATCAGATCTCGAACAGGCTCTTCTCCAAAAACTTGAGTCTTTCCTCCTTGAACTTGGGTATGGGTTCTGTTTTGAGGCCAGGCAGAAACGGATTCTAATTGGTGATGAATACTTTTTTGTTGACCTCGTGTTTTATCACCGGGTTCTGAAGTGTCATGTGATTATCGAACTAAAGACCGGGGGATTTTCGCATGAGGCACTTGGGCAGCTGAACACGTATCTGAATTACTTTAAGGCTCATATGATGACCGAAGGGGATAATCCTCCGATCGGGCTCCTTTTGTGTACAGAAAAAAACCATGCCCTTGTGCAATATGCCTGTGCCGGGATAGAGAATTCGGTTTTTGTCTCGAAGTATCAGGTTGGACTTCCGGGAACAGAGGAAATCCGGGAGTTTGTAGAGGGGGTGATCCGGGATGAGTGAAAAGAAAGATATTCATGAGGATTTGAAACCGGGTTATGGGGATTATGCACATGCAGGAGTAACTGCGGGTTTATCTTGCATACCAGGAATTGGAGGGCCAATTTCAGAATTTTTCTCAATGGTTATTGCACCGCCACTAGAAAAAAGAAGAGACGAATGGATGGGAATAATATATCAAGAGTTAGTGAGGTTAGAAACAGAAATTGATGGATTTAAAATTGAAAATTTAAAAGAAAATGATCAATTCATCAGTGTTCTTTTCTATGCAACCTCTATTGCAATGAAAACACATCAGGAAGAAAAAATTCAAGCATTAAGAAATGCGGTAATTAATTCAGCAATCGACCAATCGATTGATGAAAATATGCATATGATTTTTTTAAATTTAATTGAGAAGAACACACCACTTCATTTAAAATTATTAAATTTATTAAGCAACTATCAACCTAGAAATATTAATCGTCAATGTGGTAATCAAACTGGCGGGTTTAATAAAACTAATGTTTCAATATTATTGCCTGAAATTAAGCAAGATTTAGAATTATGTGATAAATTAGAGAGGGATTTAGTAATGGATGCTTTGCTTTATGAGTGCATTCCTAAAGAAAACATTCGTATTTCCGATAATTACAGCAAAAGAGTTACAAATTTCGGGCAAAAATTTCTAAATTTTATCACATATCCTTTAGGAAGGGATGATAAGTGAGTGGAAAGGGATGGAAATCTTTTCATGTTAAGGATTTAGCAAAAAAGGTGCCCAATTCGTTATCTACAGGCCCATTTGGTTCGGCAATATCTTCAAAATTTTTTAAAGAATCCGGCATTCCTGTAATTCGTGGTAGTAATTTAAGTTCTGATATTGGGATTAGATTAATAGACAAGGATTTGGTATATCTCACAACTGAAAAAGCATCAGAGTTTCAACGATCTGTTGTTCGTAAAGGCGATTTAATATTTACTTGTTGGGGAACAATAAATCAAGTAGGATTAATCGACAAAAGATCAAAATTTTCTGAATACATCATCTCTAACAAACAAATGAAATTTACTCCTGATAATAGTCAGGTGGATTCTCTTTTTCTTTATTATCTATTTTCTAGTCCTTTAATGTCCCAAAAAATTCTTGATTGTGGAATTGGTAGTTCGGTACCAGGTTTTAATCTTGGACAATTAAAATCAATGCAATTACATATTCCACTTCTCCCCACCCAAAAAGCCATCGACCACATCCTCGGCACCCTCGACGACAAGATCGAACTCAACCTCCGGATGAACGAAACACTCGAATCCATCGCCCGGGCCATCTTCAAGAGCTGGTTCATCGACTTCGACCCGGTCCGGGCCAAGGCCGAAGGAAGGCAGCCCGAGGGGATGGATACAACCACGGCGGCCCTGTTCCCGAGCGAGTTTGAAATCATTGAGGGGCAGGAGATCCCGAAAGGGTGGCAAGTCAAACCTATAAGTGAAGTTATTGAATTAGCCTATGGGAAAGCATTGAAGGAAGAAAACCGTATTCAGGGTAACATTCCAGTTTATGGATCGAATGGTCAAATTGGGTGGCATAATGAAAAACTTGCATCTGGGCCGGGAATTATTATTGGGAGAAAAGGTAATCCCGGTGTTGTTACCTGGTCTAAAACAGATTTTTTTGCTATCGATACAACATTTTTTGTTAAGTTAATGGATAAAAAATTATCTCTACAATTTTTTAGATTTTTACTTGAATATGAAGATTTACCATCTCTTGGTGCAGACTCCGCAGTTCCTGGATTAAATAGAAATCATGTGTACATGAGTAAAATTATTCTTCCAAATGTTGAAATTTTAAACAAATTTGAAAGCTCCATCTCCTCATTAGATCAATATTTACTCAAAAATGAAAACCAAATTAAAACATTAATCAGTATTCGCGACACACTCCTCCCTAAACTCCTATCCGGAGAACTCCCCATAACCAACCCCGACCAATTCATTAAAGGAATATGACATGAACCGTACTGATCTCTCGATCCTGCTCCAGGAAGGCGAAGGTTCCATGCTCGAGTACAAAGAAACCCTCTCCTCTTCGTTATCACGGGAAATCGTAGCCTTTGCCAACACCGCCGGAGGAAAAATCCTCCTGGGAGTTCGGGACGACGGATCAGTCAGGGGCATAGAAGACACGAACGATATCAGAGCAAGGATTCAGGACATAGCCCGGAACTGTGACCCCCCGGTAAAAATCCTGATCAATCACATCGATAACGTCACCATCATCACCGTCAGGGAAAGCACGGAAAAACCCGTCCAGTGCAGTGATGGGTTCTTCTGGCGACAGGGAGCAGCAGCCCAGAAACTTACCCGTGAGGAAATCAGAGCATTCTTTCAAAAAGTTGGAGCGACCAGATTTGATCTCTCCATCACGCCCAAATTCAAATATCCGGAAGACTTTGACGCAGATAAATTCAGAGCCTGGCTTTCATTAAGCGGGATATCACAAAAGGGGAACCAGGAAGATATCCTCGCCAATATCGAAGCAGCAGAACGATCCGGCCGAAAACTTCTCTTCCGGAATGCGGGCATTCTATTCTTCGCAAGAGAACCCAGGAAATTCTTTAACCAGGCATATATCACGTGCATACTCTTTCAGGGAAATACCAACGTCCATATTCTTGACAGGAAGGATTTCGCCGGAGGTGCAGTAGCAGATATCGAAGAGAGTCTTCGTTTTATTAAGCGAAATACCCGGCTCTCATATAAGATAGAAGGTCTCCAAAGAGAAGAGATACCCGAGTACCCGATGGCTCCCCTGAGGGAGGCAATAACAAATGCCGTCATGCACCGGGACTGGTTTATCGATGGAGCAAACGTTTTTGTTCAGATATTCTCTGACCGGATAGAAATTTCCAGTCCGGGGGGTCTTCCTCCGGGAATGCATAAGAACGATCTCGGCCATAAAAGTGTCAGGAGAAACCCAATCATTGCTGACCTCTATCACCGGATTGGGTTTATTGAAAAAGCCGGGACCGGGATAGAGCGGATGCGGGAAGGGGCACGGGAATTCGGGTATCCGGAGCCCAGATTCGACACCGACGGATTTTTCACCGTTACCTTCACCCCAATCAAAACCTCTGAAATTGACCGGCACCAGGCAGGCACTAAGAAGGCACCAAGTGAGCACCAAGTGGGCACTAAGTGGGCACTAAGTGATGAGAAACTGAACCTTCTGAAAAATCTTACAAAAGAGAGCACCCTGGTAGAATTAATGACAGGGATTGGAAGAACAGACCGTTCAAAATTCAGGAAAAATGTCCTTCTCCCCCTCATCCAGGACGGTCTAATCGAACTGACAATCCCGGACAAACCAAGAAGCCAGCACCAGCGGTACCGGATTACTCCGGTCGGAAAGAAAACATTGGAAGAAGAATTACCAGTAAACAATAACAAGGAAGAAGAATGAGTCAGGGATTGTGTGAATCAGACGTAGAAGAAGCAGCTCTTAATATCTTTCGTGATATTGGGTATGAAGTCCTGTATGGATATGAGGTTGCACCCGGAGAACGAAACCAGATAAGATCCTCATTCGAAGATTATCTTCTCACAGATAGACTTGAGGACGCTATTCGCAGGCTAAACAAGAATCTACCACGGGATGCACATGAAACAGCACAGAGAGTCATCACCAATCCCGGACATACCACCCTCATTCAGAATAATAAAACAACCCACGAGATGTTCACTGATGGGATAACAGTAGAATATCGAAGAAAAGATGGATCAATCGGAGGGGACCAGGTCCGGCTTTTTGACTTTGATAACCCTAAAAATAATGAATTCCTGGTGGTGAATCAGTACACTATTCAGGAAGGAAAAAACCTCCGAAGACCTGACATAGTTCTGTTCGTCAATGGAATTCCGGTCATCATCTTTGAACTCAAGAACCCCACCGATGAACGAGCCACCCTGACTGTTGCACATAATCAGCTCCAGACATACATGAGGGAAATCCCCTCTTTCTTTTCATATAATGCCATGGCGGTCATCTCCGATGGAATCCAGACCCGTATGGGAACCATTTCTGCAAACCTTGAACGTTTCTCACGGTGGAGGACCATCGACGGTGCAAAAGAAGCCCCGAATCATATACCTGAATTCGAAGTCCTTGTCAGGGGAGTATATGATAAAACCCGTCTCCTTGATCTCATCAGGTTCTTTATCGTGTATGAAGAGGACGAACGGGGAAATACGATAAAAAAACTCGCAGGATATCACCAGTACCATGCGGTAAACGTAGCTGTTCTATCTACCGAGATAGCAATAAGTGACTCAGGAGACCGCAGGTGCGGAGTCGTCTGGCACACCCAGGGGTCAGGAAAAAGTCTGACTATGGTCTTTTACTCCGGAAAAATCATCCAGACCCCATCACTTCAAAACCCGACCATCCTTGTTATCACCGACCGGAATGATCTCGATGATCAACTCTTCGGAACCTTCTCACGATGTAAAAAACTCCTCAGGCAGACACCTATACAGGCAGAAGACCGTGACCATCTGAAGAATCTGCTCAGTGTTGCTTCTGGTGGAGTAGTCTTCACAACCATCCAGAAGTTCTTCCCAGAAGATGAAAATAAGGAGAAATATCCTCTCCTATCTGACCGGAACAATATCATTGTCATAGCTGATGAAGCCCACCGAAGCCAGTACGGCATGCATGGAAAGGTGAGTAAAAAGGGAGAGATTAGTTATGGATTTGCAAAATATATCCGGGATGCTCTCCCGAATGCCTCATTCATCGGATTCACAGGGACACCAATCGAACTTCAGGATAAAGTTACAAAGAATGTGTTTGGTGAATACATCAGTGTCTATGACATTCAACAGGCAATCAAGGACAATGCAACCGTCCCTATCTATTACGAAAGCCGAATTGTTGATATCAAGATGAATGAGCAGATAAAACCGCTCATCGATCAGGAATTTGAAGAAGCAACCGAGAACGAAGAAGTCATCAGAAAGGAAAAACTTCGGACAAAATGGGCAGCACTCGAAGCCATCGTCGGAGACGAAAAGAGGATCAATGAGGTTGCTGATGACCTCATTAAGCATTATGAAGAGCGGTCGGAAGCCATAGAAGGAAAGGCAATGATCGTCTGCATGAGCAGGCGGATTTGTGTTGAACTCTACAAAGCTCTGGTTAAGAGGCGACCGGAGTGGGATTCAAATTCAGACAATGAAGGATTCCTGAAAGTTGTCATGACCGGTTCAGCCGGTGATGAAGAAGATTTTCAAAAACACATCAGGCCAAAATCTGTCCGTGAACTACTCGCAAAACGGTTTAAAGATCCGGAAGATTCGTTCAAAATTGTTATCGTCCGTGATATGTGGCTGACCGGATTCGATGTTCCGTGTCTTCATACCATGTACATTGATAAACCGATGAAGGGCCACACCCTCATGCAGGCAATTGCGAGGGTAAATCGGGTTCGGAAGGATAAACCTGGTGGACTAATTGTTGATTACATCGGTCTGGCCGAAGAACTGAAAAAAGCCCTTGTCACCTATACAGAGAGCAAAGGAAAAGGTGATCCTGTTTTCGATCAGGAAAAAATTGTCGATAAGATGATGGAAAAATATGAGATCTGTTGCCTGTTGTTCCATGGCTTTGACTGGTCGGGATGGAGGGGTGCTCCGGCTTCAACACGCCTCTCTCTCCTCCAGGCAGGTTTTAACTTTGTCCTTGATGATCCTGAAAGAAAATTGGATTTCATGCAGTATGTTCTGGAATTATCACAGGCATTTGCCCTTTCCCTACCCCATGAGAAGGCAATTGAGATCCGGGAAGATGTTGCATATTTCCAGGCGGTTAAGGCACAAATAATCAAAACATTGGAAGGAACAGGAAAATCGGATTATGAACTCAATCTGGCTGTCAAGCAAATTGTTTCGAAATCAATTGTTCCTTTGGGAATTGTGGATATTTTTAAGGAGATGGGTAAAGATATGGGTGATATTTCCGTCCTTTCGGAAGAATTTCTCAATGATCTCCTCAAATATAAGAATCAGAATGTAGCAATTGCAGCCATGACCCGTCTCTTGAATGATCAAATCCGTGCACGAACTCGTAAAAATACCACTGAAGCCAGAAAATTCTCGGAGATGCTTGAGCAAACGATAAATAAATACAATAGCCGGAAAGTTACGACCCAAGAGATCCTTAAAGAATTATCCAATATTGCTAGAGAAATTCGGGAAGCTCAACAGAGGGGAGAAAATTTGGGTCTTACAGAAGCTGAACTGGCATTTTATGACGCTCTTGGCGTGAATGATAGTGCAGTTGTTATTCTAGGTGATGAAATTCTCAAAAAAATTGCTCAGGATTTGGTCAAAACTGTCAAAGATAATGTTACTATTGACTGGGCATCTCGTGAATCAGTCCGGGCGAAAATGAGAGTTGCTATTAAGAGAATCCTGAGAGCAAATGGGTATCCTCCGGATAAACAGGAAAATGCTATTCAAACAGTCATGCAACAAGCTGAGTTATTGTGTTCGGCAGTTGTATCATAATCATATTATTTTATTTTTTTTGTGCAATATTATACAAATCTCTAAAATGTAAATTTGACTACTGTGTATAGGGAATCTATGAATCAGGGATTAAGAAGGTATAAAAGATTCAAATATTAGCTACCATTTGATCTTAAATATTGAGAAAATAGGTTAATGTAAATTTGATGATTATAGGGACTATTTCTTTATTGTATATTTCCTAACGAGCAGGAGGCCCCGCTCATCTTTCCCGGACTTCGCTTTCTCTAAACTAAGATCTAAATAAGAATAATAATAGAGCAGGAAGAATAGATCATAGAATAAGTACCCGCCCACACGATCACACATCTCTGAATATCCAGATCTCCCACCCACAATCTCATGATTCAACCAGAACACATAGCCCCATGTGGCATGAACTGTGCATTATGCCTGGCCTATCAACGCCCTAAAAATAAATGCCTGGGATGCAGGGATGAAACCCCGAAGAGTGCAAAGTCCTGTGAATCCTGTATAATCAAAAACTGTGAAACCATCAGGAATAGCCCATCTCATTTCTGTTACGAATGCCCGGATATACCATGCAATCGTCTCAAAAAACTGGACATCCGGTACCGGAAAAAGTATGCAATGTCTATGATCGATAACCTGAATGAGATAAAAAAAGATGGCATCGATTCATTCTTAGCCAGTCAGACTACAAAGTACACCTGCCCTACATGTAACGGCCTTATCTGCATACACCGTGGCCGGTGCCTGATCTGTAATCCCTGAAAAAAAGGGATGAGATCTTATCTCACAATAATCACCGGACCCTTACGGTTCTTCCCTTCCATAATAGCCCTGACTCGTACCATAGGAATTACATAATTAAGGTCCCAATATCCAGATTCAACCCCCGTCCATTTCAGAAATCTGCCATGGTCAGCGGAAACTGAATTTACCCACATGAAACAAGGAAGAGACAATATATTAGGGGGCTTAACTGGTCATCCGACCAGTCATATTTTTCCTGGAATGATATATTGATGCTCCCATTTGACAGTGTTAACCAGTACAATACTCGTCTGTGAATAGCAGATATTTCTTTGGACACGAGCATATCTTAGAAATGTTATGCCTTGTTTCCAATTTTTGAATCACTTTGTCAATCACAGATAAGTGTAGGGCACTGGATTTTTTCAAGAATTTCTTCAAGATTATAATCGTTATATGCAGGCATAACATCTGCCGGAGTTACAACATCAAAAACGAACATGCCATTTGCCATGCTCCAATTAATACTGGTTGAATTGTTCATCATAGCATACATTCCTTGTCCATATCATCCTTATTTTCCCGGATAAATTCAAAGACATCTTCTCTTGTTGTGTTCAGAGGATCAGAAAATCCTTGTTTAATCTCTTTAACTTCTTGTGCTGCCATATCATGGATACCTGAATCTGCAATAAGGGCCGATATGCGGTTGTCGAAAGCAGCAGCCGGGGTGCAAAGTATCCACTCAAACTGATTCCTCACAGCCCTACTCTTTTAGGATCTACATATGGTCTTTGCAAGGCATAATCAAGGACAGGAGTGACTACCGATTCCCAGTCATATCTGAATGGAATTTTCTGAACCCTGATTACCTCTCCCTGACCTGAACCTTCAAAGGTAAGTACATTATATCCTCGCCTGACTTCTTCCTGAGCATTGGAAAATTGTTCATAATATTACGTTGACATTGTACAGTACAACTTCCCCACACTCGCCCTTAAAATTGAAATTATCTTAACAATGGAGGATCTGGACTGGAAACATCAGGGTCATCATCACCTGAATCAAGCCTCTCATAGTACTGATAATACAGATGTACATGCTAAACCGGACCAGACCAGACATCAGCCTTGAGATCACAAACCAGATAGCAACCATTTGGAAAAGACCCCAGTACAAGCGACTTCTTGTCAATCATACCCGGAAACGGAATAATCAATGCAATTTCATGTGATACAGTCCGGCTAACACGAAGAGCAGGGCATCCGCTGAATCTTCTGTGAACAATAAGAAACCCCCTCTTGGTACTAAGTCGGACAGTTACCACACACGGTTCCGGTGACGATCAGGAAGACCAGCAGCCGGGATAAATGAAGCAGAGCAGTATGGAATGGTTAATCCATATATTGTGAGAGAGGAATTGAACCGGTAGCATCAAAAACCTTCTACCGAATCCTTACACCACCTAGGATGTTGAAGAGGTCCGGTTGCTCTTTGATGCTTTCCGGATTATCCTCCTGGATAAGGTTGCACAGTTCGGATATCTCTCCTTGGCATCTGGCCGGTCCCGTTGATCAAAGTCCTGGACCGGGTTCCCTCTTCCCCCACCATTTGGTCGAGATGATCTATC
>Ga0074198_1001284_pt1 | contig 17503 bp, 16 predicted proteins | sample EPASupsiteSAE323_FD_64527 | JGI IMG/M metagenome (GOLD analysis project Ga0074198, IMG submission 64527) | Bioremediated contaminated groundwater from EPA Superfund site, New Mexico - Sample SAE3-23 | ecosystem: Environmental > Aquatic > Deep subsurface > Groundwater > Contaminated ...
CCAGGAACACGTTCAGGAAGTTTTTGGCTGTAAAAAGAAGACGCTATTACGACCCCTATGCCATCAGGGACAATCATATCTGCAGAATTCAGAGTTCTTTTAAATTCCTCATCATCTTGAGCTAACATAATAATTTCGGGATTTGGTGTAAAAATGTACCTAAACCTATCACCAACTGCAAACATTCTTGCTCTTTCGCAAGCATCTTCTACGTTAATAACATCAATTGATACACCAAGAATATTTACTTTATCCATTCTCCACCACCTCCATAAGTTTTTCCAGGTTTTCAAAAGATTTCTGCTTGGCAGAATCTCTTGTTTCAGCAATAGCTTTTACAATTTCATCTCTATTATTAATAATCCTCTGAATTTCTTTTATTATTTGTTCCCTTTGTATATTATCATACCTACAAATCGGTTTTAGTCCCATTGTGTTTAAGAAGCCATCAATTTTGGGGTCGTAAGTAATTCCTATTACAGGCACTCCCATACAAACTGAAAAAATCAGTGCATGAAGCCTTACTCCGATATTTATATCCATCAGACCAATGGCAGACATAATCTCAGACGGCTTGTATTCTCCTTTTAGTATGCATGGTTTGCTGCGCATTTTCTCTGCTATCCCGTTCGCAAAATCCAAATCTTCAGGATAGTGAAATGGAAACAACACCACTTGGGCATCAAATTCTTCAATTATTCCATCAGCAGTTTCCGCAATTTGTAGTATAGCCTCTTTATTGTTTGTCCAATCTCTTGCCGCGATTCCTACAATTAGCTTACTTCCAAAGTTAACCCCTGATTCTTTAAGAATATTTTTCCCCACTTCTTCAGGAGCCGATTCAAGCATAAAAACAGGGTCTGTTGTTACTATTATTTCAGGTTTATAAATTTTTAACGTTTCAAGTTCCTTAATCGAAATCTCATCTCTTACAGAAATCATTTTTATCTTGTTTATTATCTTGGTAAACACTTTACGATTGTAATCTTTTTTCAGCGGCCCAATTCCCTGCGAAAAAACAAGAACCTTCTTGCACAACATCTGGGCAATTACTACAATACCTAAGTAATAGTAAAAACTCGCCGAACTTGTGGCATCCTGAAATAGGCTTCCGCCGCCGCTTATTAATGCATCACAGTTTTTAATAGCTTTTATTATGTCAGGCAGATTAAACCTTCTGTATGCTTTTATACCATACGATTGCTGAGTTTTTAATGGGTTAGCTGAAAGAGCCTCTATTTCAATTCCCGATTTTGAAAACTGGTTTGAAAGTGATTCCAGTATAGCTTCATCTCCGGTGTTGTTAAAACCATAATAACCGGATATCAATACTTTTTTCAATGAATTTCTCCCCTATTTTTAAAATACTTATTGTCTATTATGCCCCATAACAAAAGCAGGATTATTCCTATGATTATTCCGAAAACAACACTGTAACTTGTACTCAAAATAGCCATTAAAACAGACATCCTGATATGGCTGAATGAATTTACAATATCAGCTAAACCAACTACCCCTGCAAACAGCGAGAGAAACGCGAGAGTTTTATTCTTGTTGACATATGCATAAGTTAGAAACATAAGCAGTGGAAATGCAATAAGCTCCTTGCTTCTAGGTCTTGCAACAAATATATTTTCTAATATTGCCCTAAATCTCAGTTCTAAAGCTGAAGCCATCGCAGCTGGCGCATTACCACTTCTAAGAAGAAGTATTCCAACCATGCTAAGTACAACAAGTCCAGCTAGTGCATATTTTATTGTAACTGAAGTATTGAAAATCTTTTTAAGCTGAAGTGAAATGCCAAGTGGCTTTTCATCTTTGTCAGAGTAAATTCCTATATGCTTTATATATAAAAGCAGGAACAATATCATTGGCGAAACAAAAGCAATTTTCACACCCCGGAATATATCCAGCTTTAACATATATTTACTTTCCGCCAGAAGTCCAGCAATCATTGTCCCTCCAACACCAGCGATAATAGCTGCCGCAACTAGCATTACAGCACTTCTTCTTATTATAACATTCAACTTTGGATTTTCTTCTATCTCAGAATACTTTTTGTACTGAGCTATCAGATACCATACTCCCAAAGATGGAAAAACTATTGCACAAACAAGTGCAGCCGCTTTTATCCCCAAATCTCCAAATATGTTGAATAAAACAGTACTGTATAAAACAGCTGCTGTTCCAAAACTTCCAACAATTAATAGTCCAGAAATAATGTATTCATTTATATCGAAAAAGGCCAGAAGCAAAAGTAACAAGCCTGCAATAATTCCGATTATTATTATAAGTCTCTCAAAATAACTGGGTTTGACATCATTTAATCCCACAACAGTTTTTCTGATAAGTCCCATGGCATTTATTCTTTTTGAAAGCTGGCTGACTGTGTCAGATGTATCTTTAAGCACCTGAATTGATTCCTTGTCTGTATTCCAGAATGGCTTTACATATATTATTCTAGCATTCCTTTCGGCAATGGCTCTTGCCCATTGGTCAAGGATATCCTTGGGTTTTAACCTCTTTTGCTTATCATACTCAACAGAAAAAACCTTGCTGGAGGTATATTCACTCTCACTTGAGAATATCCTGATCCCGCGCTGCCCTTTGTCAACATCTTCATCAGCAGGTTTTTCTATTATAGCTGCTACTAATCCGCTTTGCTTGAATTTTTGAGCAGCATAATGAATTATATCCTTATGGTTTTCCTCGTCTGCATTGTACCCAAGAACATTTTCTCCTGCAAAAATTACAGTTGAAGCACCAATTTTTTTAATTTGTGCTATTTTTTTATCTATCTGCTTTTGGGTTATACCTTGAAAGTTTTGCATCCTTGGTATTACATTCATAAAACCAAGTTTTTTAGCATACTCAAGGTCTTTCTCAAAAAATCCCAATCCCGTTTCTTCCATGTTCTTTAGTTTCTGTTTGGTTATTATCACATACTGATTACCTAATTGAATTGTCGGTTCTATTTTCATTCTCTCCGAAAGACTATTTCGCAGAAAATCAGAAACATCCTTATATGGCGTTAAAATAATCATACTATAATTGAATGCCCTATTATTAAGTCCCTTACTGTTTATACGATTCGCAATTTCTTCGCGGTACTTGGCTTGAAGCTCATTTGAACCCGGAATTACTGTTCCCATAGTGTATGAACCCATCATAAAATCTCCTAATGACATGTACGCTATGTATCCCCTGTCTTTAAGGTCCTTAAGCGTTGCTTCCTGAACACCAATTGAAGTTGCTCCGGAATACTTGAGTTCTTTAGTAATCTCTTCGAACTTAATTCCTAGTTCTCCCGAAAGGTCTTGAAACTCTGTCATATCAATAGCAATTTCAACATGAGAGTTTCTTTCTTCTGCCCTATATCTATGTAACACCGTATAACACGAAATTAGAAATGAAATAGCAATTATTCCTATAAGTATTTTTTTTGTCATTTGAAGGCCTTCCTCCTAAAATTAAGTCTTAAAATTCTATACTCTTCCCAGTAACCTTTTCAATAAAATAAACCACTTGATTAAAAGCCTGTTCTCTAAGAACAAAACTATCACCCTGCACACGTTTAATAAATTCCGGACTTAAAAGTCCTCTTTTATTTGCGATTTCCCAGGCGACATCCTTATTATACACCTTTTTTTCACAAATATATAAAAGCATTTGAGCTGTCGTATCTTTAGTCATATACTCTTCAGTACAGATTTCAAATAATTTTTTGCACATATCCTTATCGAACTTAGCTGAATATCTCTTTTTTACTACATTATTGATTATCCCTGCAAAGTCTTGTTTTAGTATTTTTTCACCAAATTTATAATTATTATTATATCCGCCGCCAATACAAGCAATTGCAGAAAGCTTCTCAACATCAGGGAACGCCCAGTGCGAAGCATTCTTATTAGGTATATCAAAATCAGGAAGATACGCACCCTGTTTTATTAATGTTTGCTGAATCTCTTTCACAATGGATATGTCTTTTATAGCTTTCCTTGGTGAAACATTATGCTTTATTGAATAGACTGCCGCAACCCCAGCAGCTTGTCCGGTGACCATCCCCACAGGTATAACCCTGGCACTTCCCGCAGCTACCGAAGTATAAGAAGCAGAGCGACCAACTACAAATAAATTTTCAACCTTTAGTGGAACAAGGCATCTGATAGGGATGCTGTATTGATTAGGCGTATAAACTACGTTTCCCATGTCTTCTATACTGCTTGCCTGAATGTCAACCGGATAGGAAGCAAGTGCAATCTTATCTTCGAAATTTTTATTGTTTAGAATATCACTGATTTTTAAAACATATTCTCCCTTAACATGGCGTGTTTCCCTTATATACAAACTGTCAGCAGTACCACCAAATTCGGCCTTCGCAAAAGCCGGGATTTTGCTTTTTAAGAAAAGAGTAATGTTTTCTGCTTCCTTTCTTCCTTCTTCAATTGCCCTTTTACGTGAATCTTCGCTAAGCATATCAATCCCTACAATCTGAAGGGCATTGATAAGAATACTCCCGTCTAACTGTTTACCTATGTTAAGACCCCTAATTTTCATATTATCATGAAGTGGTTTGTATTCTTTTCTTATATTACCAAATCCCCAGGCAGATTTGCTGTTAATTCCTTCGTCTCTAATTTTTTTTGTCCCTAAATTTTTTCTTATATCTCTACCAAGCTGCTCCCAGTCAACATTTTTCACTCTAAATACAAGAGTTGCACACATATACGTATTCTTTAGGCCTACATCTTCCTGCCCAAGCGTATAAGGTGCTCCAGCAGAAGCTGTAACATCAGCATCAGGGGTTGCATCTATTATCCTTTTTGCATAATATTCTTTCTCAATTCCATTTTTTACGATTTTTACCCCTTTGATTATATTTTTATCCATTATGGGGGAAACGAATTTGGTTCCCGAAATATATACTATATTTTTTTGTCGTTTTACCATCTTTTCAAAAACTTTTTTTGCTTTTGTTACATCAAATGAATCCCCGCCTATACTATTGTAAAAATCAAGAAATACTCCCCTCGTAACAAGCTGTTTCATTGAATTACGATTCATATCTATTGAATTAAGCATACCATAGGTCATCAATCCGCCAAGTCCATCCTCATAAGAAAGAAGTAAAACCTTACCCCCAGACCTTGCAGCACAAACTGCCGCAGAAATCCCCTCAGGTTCACCACCAACTACAATTATATCATAATCGGTTGAAGCCTTTTGCCAGTTACTATTATTGTAAGGAAATGTTAATATCGAAAATCTGTCTTTTAAAACATCCGCTCCATAAATCAATAAAGATATGGCACAAAATACTATAAGTACAAACAAAAACTTTTTTAGCTGTAAATATCTCATCAAGAATCGCACCCCACAAAATAAGATTGTTAAACACCCTAAGAATTATATACTATAATAGCATAAAAATATAGAGGTCGGTATTCTACCTCTATATTTTTATGCTATCTATTCACTATTCAGAGATGAAAAGTATCTAAAACCTGACCTCCCTAGCCCTCCTGTAATAGGAGGCGAACAGAATACCTTTGAAGCAAAAAACCTAGTCTGCGTTCGTTCTTTGCTTACTTTAGCTTCTATGGGACTACTTTTCGCTCCCTTTTTCAGGGAGGATAGGAGGGTTTATTTATTTACCTCTAAATAGTAGCATTATCTATTTTATTGAATAAGTACCTTTTACCATCAATATACATGCATCTTCTGCTATAATGCCTCTACCATCTGTCCTAGGCACTATAAGAAGGTGATTTGTTTCAATATAACTACCCGGACTTGCGTCATAACCTGCAGTAACATCAGACAATCCCGATGAATTTGAGCTAACGACCTTGGCTTTACCCGTCCTTACAATTATTTCTGTGCTACTTTCACAGATTATCTTTTTGCCCGCAGACAAATTTACTATTTCATATATTGAGCCAGCCCCTCCGGATGTCGTTTTGCTCAAAGCTTCAACCTTTTTATCCATAACTGCTAGATTAGAGTTATTCTCCTCAATCTTTGCTTGAAGACTGTTGACAGCCGTCTCGATGCCGCTTGCAATTTCTTGAATCTTTTTGTCCAGATAACTTGAAGTTATCAATGGATCACTATCCGAACCTGGCGTTTCCGTGGCTGCAAGAGCAATATTCAATAACGCTGTTAATACTAAACCTACCGTTGTAATCCACAAAATACTTTTCTTCATAGGTATACCCCCTTAATTTATTGGATATCCTGTAGTCCAAAACTAATCTGAAGTGCATCATTTACCTTTAGCATAAGGTCATCATCCAATTGTCCAATTTTCTCTTTGAGTCTTTTCTTATCTATAGTCCTTATTTGCTCAAGTAGAATTACAGAATCTTTTGCAAGCCCGTATTCCTTTGCTCCTATTTCGGTATGTGTGGGCAGTTTAGCCTTATTAATCTGCGATGTTATTGCAGCAGCTATTACAGTTGGGCTGTATTTGTTGCCTACATCGTTTTGCACAATTAAAACTGGCCTTACCCCACCCTGTTCGGAACCAACAACAGGACTCAGGTCAGCATAATATATGTCACCTCTTTTTATTACCACTCTACTCACACTCCGCTAATCGGTCCTCATATTTTTTTTGAATCTGGTTATCTGCTTCTAGACACATCTCAGCCAATTTCATGTTTATTTGGGCCATTTCTCTATAACCTTTTTTCATTGTTTCAGTCTTTTCGATCCTCTTCTTTTCGCGGATATAAAGTTTCATAGCCTGTCTCACAAATTCACTTCTGTTAATCTTTTCGAGAGAAGCCAAAGTATCAACCTCCTGTAGAAGACTTGACGGAAGACTTATGATTATCTTTCTACTTTCAGCCAAGATTACCCCCCCATTTCAAAAACAAGTATACTTGCCGAATTAATAAAACCGTATTCGAAAAATGTTGACAAATATGAAACAAGATTCTTCTTTATTGCATTATTCCCTTAAAAGTAAAATAATATGACCTTGGAGATGTGATTTTGAAAAGTTCTCATTTAGAGCATTCTCTAATAAATTAATTATATTATTCGGGCACATCCACAGTCAAATTAAATTTTGTTGACATTCAAACAACAAAAATATTTATATAATACAAATCAATTCAGCGCTATTTCATCAAGTTTAGGATTCATCACAAATTCAGTGTATTTGACTTCAATTTTTACCCTGCCTTCCTTGTCAAATATTTCAAGGATTTCTGGGTGTCCTTCTCTACTAATGTCTAGGATTTCTGCTGCCATATAATCTGTTTCGCTAGGGATATACGTCTTTAGCCTGTATTTCCCGCCAGAAATCTCCATTTTTGACTTTTCTGAGCTGACATAATTGCTAAAAAAATAGGTTAGGAGCATATTATTTCCCGTAAGTTTAATAATACTTTCTGATACGTATGTATTATTCACATCAAGCTTGGGGTTGAATACTCTGGTTTCGCTTCCATCACTTATAGTTAAGAGCCCTTTTATAAACTCAGGTTCAAGAACTTCAATTTTAAACTTTGAAGGATGAACATAATACTGCTTTACTATATATTTTGTTGTATTTTTGTTGTTTACAATCCTTATTTCTGCAGTACATTTATAGCTTTTTAATTCAAAGAGTTTTTTCTGTATGCTTTGGAATCTGTCACTAGTTAACCTATTCCCGCAAGCTGACATGATAATCATTAGTGAAAGAGCAGCCATTAGTATTCTTAAATACTTCAAACCAAAACTCACTCCCCACTATTAAATAATGCTTTTTAATCTATACTATTCCCACGATGTTTTTCAAAGCATATGGAAGATTTTCAACAATATCTCCCGCAATCATTCCCTCCATGCTTTTTTCAAGGGCTGTTAAATCTCCTGCCACGCCATGCACATATACACCCGCCGTGGCAGAATCCTCTGGAGACATCCCTCGCCCGGCAAATGATGCAATTATTCCCGTTAAAACATCTCCTGTTCCGCCTGATGCCATGCCCTGGTTACCCGTAGTATTTATGTATATATGCCCTTCATTGGTACAAACCACTGTTCTCCAATCTTTTAATACTATTGTACATTTGTATTTATCGCAGTATTCTTTTAGAACATTTATCCTGTCTTTCTGTATGTTTTCAATCGAGAGTCCCGTCAAGCGTGCCATTTCGCCCATATGAGGTGTTAATATGACCGGGCATACGGCTTTGCTTAATAAATCTATATTCCCAGCTAAAGAATTTATTCCATCCGAATCTATAATCATTGGAATAGAACTATTATGCAGAAGCCACTCGGTTATTTTGTATATATCGCTTCCTCTACCAAGTCCAGGCCCATAAGCAATAACATCGAATTTATTTAATTCGTTCTTTAGCTTTTCAATGCATCTATAACTAAGTCTTCCGTCTCCGATATCTGCAAGAGGCAATGTCATCTCTTCAGTAAGCCTTACTTCCATTATATTGTTAAGAGTTTCTGGTATCCCAAGGGTTACAAGCCCAGCCCCGCTTCTCTGAGCAGCATGGCTTGCCAATACCGCAGCTCCGGTTAATCCAGTGGAACCAGCTATCACAAGAACCTTTCCACTGTCTCCTTTATGAGCATACTGCGAACGTCGAGGAATTAGCTTTGAAATGTACTCTGTTGTGAGAAGGCAAATATTCAGTCTGTCTTCTTCAATAATACTCTTCGGAATTCCGATATCTTGTATTTCTACCTTTCCTGCAAATTTTGAACCCTCTCCAATAATTGTGCCAAGCTTAGGAAACCCCAAAGCAAATGTTTTTACCGCTTTTACGCAAACCCCGAAAATCTCTCCGCTGGTTGCATTGACCCCCGATGGAATATCTATCGAAGTTGTATATCTGTTAGCCTTGTTAATCATATCTATAATTTCTGCAACAAAACCATCTATGTTCTTATTTATTCCTGTTCCAAAAATCCCGTCAACAACTACATCAGCCATATGAAGAGAAGCTGCAATTTCTTCATTGTAGGATTCATCTTCAACCACAACAAAATTAATTCCCATTTTTTTAATGATATTAAAATTTATAAGAGCCTCACCCTTAACCGAGTCTTCCTTTCCCAAAAGAACTACAAGAACATTCGCACCTTGGTTAAAAACATGCCTTGCAACCCCAAGAGCATCTCCTCCATTGTTGCCAGTCCCTGCAAATACGACAATATTCATCTTTTTAAATGTACCAATGTCTTTTTCTATTTCTTTAACAATATTTATACAAGCATTCTCCATAAGTACTATTCCAGGAACGCCGTATTCATTTATTGTTCTTCCGTCAATTTCTCTCATTTGTTCTGCTGTAACTACCTTCAAATTCTTCACCTCATTTAGTATTTTAGGGTCTTCATAATCTTTAAGTATTATCCTTAGCACTAAAAATATGCGGGATGACTCACCCTTCTAGCTTCCCTCTCTATTGTTACCAATATAGAGGGAAGAAATAGTAATTTCTACGAAGGTATTCTATTTCTCCTCTATTCAATTATTTGAAGAGAGGGGATAGGGGTGAGTTTAGTGCCCTATTAACCCTCTCAATACCCTCCTTACTTTCTCAGCATCCTCCAACCTATTTATCTCTTCACGCATTATTGCTGCATTCCGTATTCCTTTCAAATACCAGGCGATATGCTTCCTCATTTCCCTTACACCTACATATTCTCCTTTGAAACGTATCATATCATTGAAGTGCCTTATAGCCATGTTTATCCTTTCCTGGCTGGAAGGCTCGGTGATAATTTCTCCGGTTTCAAGATATCGTACAATTCTGTTGAATATCCACGGATTGCCTTGAGCTGCCCTTCCTATCATAACTGCATCGCAACCAGTACTTTCAATCATATTCTTTGCATCTTGAGGCGTTTGTATGTCACCATTTCCTATGACCGGGATCTTTACTGCTTGCTTAACTTCCCGAATTATTTCCCAATCTGCTTTTCCTGAATAAAATTGTTCTCTGGTTCTCCCATGGACAGCAACCGCCGAAGTCCCGCATGATTCCGCAATTTTGGCCAGCTCTACCGCATTAACACCCCTCCCAGAATCATCCCAACTCTTACGCATTTTTACCGTTACTGGTACATTGCTATTTTTAATTACTGCTTTTATTATTTTTTCAGCAAGTTCAGGTTTAAGCATAAGCGCTGAGCCTTCACCGTTTTTTATAATTTTGGGTGTTGGACATCCCATATTTATATCAATTAGATCTACTCCTTCTTCACACAAGCTACTCACAGTTCTAGCCATAACCTCAGGCTCAGAACCAAATATCTGGACTGCCGCAGGTCTTTCAAGAGCATTTAGTCGTGCTATTTCCTGGGTTTTTCCATGAGAATAATCAAAGGCTTTTGAGCTAGCCATTTCAGTATACGTAAAGCCACAGCCCATTTCTCTGCATATAAGCCTGAAGGGCATATCTGTAACCCCTGCCATAGGAGCAAGGAAGACTATATTTGAAGGCTTAACATTTCCTATATTCATAGAACTAACCTCTCAATCGGTACTTGTTTTAAAAAGGGGAAAATGGTTCCTGCGCAAAACTTTTTCTCTTTATTGAAACACCTCTAAAGCAAAACTTTCGTGATTACCCTCTAGGGCAGGGACCTCAGAATGGTTTACTGCTGCTATTTAAAGTTTTGTGAGGGAATCTATTTTCCTTTTTGTTAGCTTGATTATATCATAGCAAATAACAGGTAAAACAAAAAACCGTTCAGATGAACGGTTTTTTGTTTTACCTGTTTATAGCATTTTTATCAGCATAAAGGCAAAAATACCTATTCCAACAATAAGTCCCATGTTTATTAAAAAGTCAATATACCATTTTTTGTTCATGGTTATTTGCTTTTGCTCATTACTAACGGTATTTCTGCTCATAATAAAATTTGATATTATCATCTCAGCCTCTCTAATAATAAGAAAATCTCTTTTTTTCTGAAGTATATTCTTTTCAGCAGTGTTTTTATTTTCATTGTCTCCTTCTGCTTTCAAAACAAGAATAGCTTCTTCTATCATATTTGAAGGTATATCTCTCAAAACCACTATTTTTCTAGAGCAACTCTTCGTCATTTTTACCTCCGCACCGATTATTCACTTGTAAATATTATTGACAACACTACCTAAGATTATGCAGTTATTGGAAAGATGTTTATTTATCCAATGTCTAAGCTGCACTATGACTCTGGATAACTGTTTCTAAAGTTTGGAGGAAGTAGCCCACTCAATGATCTTGTTTATCTTTATAAATTAATACGCAAAAGGTAGACAAAATATGCAAATAAAAACTCCATCACCTAAGCGATAGAGTTTCTTTTATTTGTACTCAAAAGGGTTTCTTGCTTTCTTAAGCAATGAACCCTTAACTATTAAAGGAACATTTGTCCTACAGATTCACCATAATGTATTCTTTTTATAGCTTCTGCAAAATAAGGTGCCATAGACAGCACTTTTATCTTGTCCAGCTTTTTTTCCGGCGTAAGTGGAATAGTGTTTGTTACTACAACTTCCTTAACCGGTGAGTTTTTAATCCTCTCAATAGCAGGGCCAGACATTACAGGATGAGTGCATCCAGCATAAACCTCTTTTGCACCATGCTTAATTAACGTATTTACAGCTTCCATCAATGAGCTAGCTCTGTCAATTTCATCATCAAAAACAACTGCTCTCTTGCCTTCAACATCACCTATCAGGTTATCTATCGTTACTTCCTGATGATTACCAAGTCTGCGCTTGTCCAACAAAGCAAGGGGTACCCCCAGACTCTTTGCATATCTATATGCCTTCTTTGAACTCCCCGCATCAGCCGCAACAACAACCAAATCATCAAATTTTTTGTTAGCAAAATATTGTGTAAGGAGTGGTTCAGCATTCAGTTGGTCAACCGGAACCGAAAAAAATCCTTGTATCTGTGTAGCATGCAAATCACATGTCAAAACCCTGTCCGCTCCTGCCGCAGTAAGTAAATCCGCAACAAGTCTGGCTGTGATAGCAATTCTTGGCTGATCTTTTTTATCTGAACGAACATAAGGATAATACGGAAGGACAACTGATATTCTTTTTGCCGAAGACCTTTTTACTGCATCCATCATTATTAAAAGTTCCATAAAGTTTGCATCTACTGGAGGCATTGAGGTTTGAATTATGAACACATCGTCTTCACGTACTCTTTCGAGTATTCTTACAAACGTATTGTCATTGTCAAATTTAAAAGACTCACTTTGCCCAAGGGGTATCTTTAAATAATTGCATACCTCCTCCGAGAAAGCTCGGCTGGCATTACAACTAAAAACCTTCAAATCATACATTTACATGTCCCCCTTGACATTAATCTATGAATTAGAAAACATACAAATTATTATAACATTTTTCGATAAAAAGTAAACCCTAATAAAAAAACGCTAATAGATTAAACTCCTGTCAATAATTTTTGAAGTTTACACCTATTGCAAGCCTATTGTAAGCTTTTTCTATACTCTTTTTATACTTTTTTTCTTTATTATTAATTCTTAACTTATTATTAAATTTTTGTAAAATAATTTACTTTTATACTAGTACTGCTTTTTTCTTTGAAAGATTATGCCTCCACATTGCACTTCGGATACCATTTGCTGTAATTTCAGCCATACTCATTACAAGTCCCAATCTCGTATTTTGCAAAACAACAAATTCCATAAATCCACTGAAATTCACTATTCCGGTTATTGATATATCTCCCACTTGCGGAAGCTGCTTGTTTACACCTATTCCCGGTTTTAAAGGTCCATCTGCCAGTGTAAGATGGCCTATATGTTCAGTCCTTCCAAGGCAAGCATCTATAGCAACAACCAGCGGCTTTCTATAAGCATCGTAGATGTGCTCTATATTCTCCTCAAGATTTTTGGCATGCACTGGATTTTCAAGTGTACCATAAACAACAAGATTCTCATGTGATGCTTCCGAAAGCTTGTATCCTACAAGAGGTCCGAAACTATCTCCAGTACATCTATCTGTACCTATGCATAATATTATCATTTGTTCGTAATAATCAGTTTTTTGATTAATAATATCAAAAAACGCCTTGGAAAATTTTCTTAATGTATCAGGATGATTTACATCAAAGTATTGTTGGGTAAACTCTTGCATTAGAATATCTCCCTCCGAAAAATATGGAAAACAATATATATTATTTCCAGAGGAGGTATGATTATTCTTAGTTGATAAAAAAACACGCTCTTGTGGTTCTCTTTTGCTTATGATAAAATTACATTTGTTTAATTTGCCATGAAATGTATCCTTATCAATCATTTGAGAGGAGGATAAGTAACTCTTTTTGTAATGTTATTAAATAAGAAAAGGAGGACGTTAAAAATGTGGGATTGTTTTAAAACAAATTGGAAAAAGGCCTTGGGAGAAAGTTTACCGATGAGTATTCTTCTTATATTTGGGCTTCTCTTTTCAACCTTTGTAATTTTCTCTGATTACTTGCCTCAAATCTCGGCAGTAATTTTCAGCATTGTAACAACATTTCTGCTTATAGGGCTTGTAATTGTTATTGTTTCGTATATTAATTATCGTTTTGAAGTATATACGAAAAATATGCAGAGAGAGAAGGACGCGGCTAGTCAAGAAGCATGGCAAAAATTACTGTACAGCATTTTCCACTGCGAAATTAATGGTTTAATTAGCACTACCTCAGTTTCCGAAACAAATATATTAGCTCTCGAAGAAGGACTTGGGATCTTGTTACCTAAGAGCTATAAGATGTTTCTGTTCATCCTTGGCAATCTAGAATATCAGGCACCTTTAATTTATGGAGATTGCCGCAAGACTGTATTGGACGAAAACTGGCTGGAAAAAACAACTGTTTTAAGAGAAGCAAATGTAATACCCAGCACTTTTCTGCTTCTAAATCTCAATTATTACATGGATACCTCAAAATCAGACCCCTTAACCGGAGAATACGAGATTATACTCTGGGATGGGATAAGAGGGAAAAACAGCTACCATAATTTCCCTGACTTTCTGAAAGACATAGTCGACCAACATATAAAGACCATGTACGAATTGACGGTAAAGTCCCTCTAAAAAAGTCCCGATGGTTATGAGTTAATACTCTACCATCGGGGTTTTGTTTTAAACTATAAATTCATCTGGCTTATTCTCTTGCATTCCATATTCATACAATATGGCATCCGCTATCCTTTTTGATGCATTACCATCTCCGTATGGATTTATCGCCTTAGCCATTTTATCATATTCATCAGGATTATCGAGAAGCTCACAAGCAAGCTCAAATACTTTATTTTTATCTGTTCCCGCAATCTTAACCGTTCCTGCCTCAACCGCTTCAGGTCTCTCAGTTTCGTTCCTAAGAACAAGAACTGGCTTCCCAAGCGAAGGGGCTTCCTCCTGTAGTCCACCCGAATCCGTTAGAACCATATAGCATCTATCCATCACATTGTGTAGCTCCAGTACATCTAAAGGTGAAATAAGATGCACATTTTCAATTCCCGAAAGTATTTCAGCCGCGGTTTCCTTTACAATTGGATTCAAATGAACCGGATAAACCAATTCAATATTTTTATACTTTTGAGCAATCATTTTAATTGCAGAACATATTTGTTTTAGTGGTTCTCCTAAGTTTTCCCTTCTGTGAGCAGTTATAAGAATTATTCTTTTTGAAAAATCCAGGTCTTTTAAAGTTGTATCCTTAAACACATAATCTTTTTTAACTGTAGTTTTAAGAGCATCGATTACAGTGTTCCCTGTTATGTATATCTTTTCGGCTTCGACTGCCTCATTTAACAGATTTTTTTTGTTCGTAAGGGTTGGCGCAAAGTGATAATCGGTCAACGTCCCCGTAAGCTTGCGATTCATTTCTTCTGGAAATGGTGCATATTTATCAAATGTTCTAAGTCCAGCTTCCACATGTCCAACCTTTATTTGATTATAGAATGCGGCAAGGGAACCTACAAAGGTAGTTGTTGTATCTCCATGAACCAATACAATATCCGGCTTTTCCTGTGCTATTACGTTATACAATCCTTCAAACGCTCTTGTCGTTATTCCTGCAAGAGTCTGTTTCTCCTGCATGATATCAAGATCATAATCAGGTTTTATATCGAAAGTATCTAGAACCTGGTCAAGCATCTGCCTATGTTGAGCAGTAACGCACACTATAGTTGCTATGTCTTTTCTGGATTTTAATTCGTTAACCAGTGGTGCCATTTTTATTGCTTCTGGTCTTGTCCCAAAAACCGTCATTACCTTAATCATCCAAATCCCCTTTCAAGCATAGTTACTTTACAGAATTTTTATCGGATTTATCTTTTTCTTTATCATAATTCATGTCTTCCATGTATTTGGCTCCAGCAATTACAAATACTGCAACAGAGAATAAAAGAATCATGGCTCTGAAAACACCTTTTGTAGCAAGTTCAATAGCACATATACCTAGAAAACCACTAATTATATACAAAACAATAACCGTCTGTTTTTGTGAAAATCCCATATCAATTAGCTTATGATGCAGATGACCTCTATCGGCCTGCATTATTGGTTTTCCATTTAACAATCTTCTTAGTATTGCAAATGCAGTATCAAAAATGGGAAGTGCTAGAACCAGAACTGGAACCGCAATCGCTATTGTTGCATAGCTTTTCATCATTCCCATAACTGAGACAGAGGCTAGAGCAAAACCAAGAAAATTTGAACCGGTATCTCCCATAAAGATTTTAGCTGGATTGAAATTATGTGGTAGGAAGCCAAGTGTTCCTCCTGCCAAAGCAGCTATAATATATACAACTCCAAATTGTTGGGCAAAAATCGAAATAAAGAGAAGTGCTAACATGGCAATTGACGAAACTCCAGCAGCCAAACCATCCAATCCATCAATAAGGTTGATTGCATTGGTAATTCCCACAATCCAAATAACAGTTAGCGGAATAGATAAAAAACCTAGCTCTGTGAACCCAAAAGGCGAGAAAGGATTGGTTATTTCTTCTATCATTATGCCGCTAAAAACTACTACAAATGCTGCGAGGATTTGAAATGCCAGCTTTATCCATGGCTTCAATGGTCTTGTATCATCAATAATCCCTATACTGATAATAATAAAAGAACCTATTAGTAAACCCTGGAATCTTAAATCCTGGGTTATTTCTCCTGTATCAATATAGCTAACTATCAAATTATAAAAAATAGAAACAATAAAGCCTATGAATATTGCCAAACCTCCTAATCTTGCTAAAGGTTTGTCATGCATTCTTCTCTCATCTTTGGGTACATCTACCGCACCAATCTTAAAGGCGATCTTCCTAACCAAAGGGGTTGTGAAAAATGCCACAATAAAGGCAATGGCAAAAGCTAATATATATTCAGTCTGAAAAAATCCAATATTTTTCAAAAAGATGCACCTCTCTATTTCGTACCGAATAAACGGTCTCCAGCATCACCCAATCCAGGTATTATATAACCATGACTATTAAGCTTTTCATCAACAGCTGCGCAATATATGCCGACATCAGGATGCTCTTTATTAATTCTCTTTATACCTTCTGCTGATGCAATTAAGCACATAAGTTTAATTGTCTTTACTCCTTGCTTTTTTAAATATTCCATTGCCGCAGAAGCAGAGCCTCCAGTAGCAAGCATCGGATCAAGAATTACTATCTCTCTTTCTGCAGCATCTTCAGGCAATTTGCAGTAATACTCTATAGGTTTAAGTGTTTCAGGGTCTCTGTATAGACCAATATGCCCAACCTTCGCAGAAGGGATGAGCTTAAGCATGGCATCAACCATTCCAAGTCCCGCTCTTAAAATTGGAACTATTCCGAGTTTTTTCCCAGAAATAACCTTTGTTTTTGCAAAACCCATAGGTGTTTCAATTTCTACCTCTTTTAATGGCATATCTCTTGTTACTTCATATCCCATCAGCATTGATATCTCGGAAACAAGCTCACGAAATTCTTTTGTATTTGTATTTTTGTCCCTAAGCATAGTAAGCTTATGTTGGATAAGCGGATGTTCTATAATTACTGTACTTTTCAAATAAATCCCTCCCGGAAATTCTTGATAAAAATATTTTTAAAAAATTTCTTTTTATTATTTCATTGTTCCTAACCAACCAATATTTTATATCATTAGCAAATTCATGTCAAACAAGAGCACTTGGGCACATGTTTTTTATGTTACATAATTTTACACATCAGATATCCTATTATTAATTACTTCAATGACCTACCGAGTGTCATTGCGAGCGGCAGCACGGCAATCTTATTTTACAGGTGAAAACACTGCCAAAAAGCATTATGTTTATATACTAAGAAACTAAAAAATACAAATTTATATACAGGTATAACAATTCAAGGATTTATATATTAAGATATTATATTTGCTACCCTCGCAATGACATTCTGTGCAAGTTTCTGGCACATATAAAAATACGCCCATTGAACTTTCCTGGCATTAGAAAAAGGTACCGGGCAACAAGTCCCATGTACCTTTTAATGATTTCAGTGTTAG
>Ga0074198_1001289_pt1 | contig 17474 bp, 10 predicted proteins | sample EPASupsiteSAE323_FD_64527 | JGI IMG/M metagenome (GOLD analysis project Ga0074198, IMG submission 64527) | Bioremediated contaminated groundwater from EPA Superfund site, New Mexico - Sample SAE3-23 | ecosystem: Environmental > Aquatic > Deep subsurface > Groundwater > Contaminated ...
TGTGTAAATTATAACAATATCTCTAATGCTTTGAATAATCCCTGGGAAACACAGATCTGGGACAGGCCGGGATCTTATGGTGAACCTGCATCACTGGGTGTTGATGGAATCGACACCGGGATTTCTGCATTTCGTAAAGGTGTTGAAGCCGTGAACACAGGATCGGCTAAAAAGCAGTTACTTTTCTCACGATATTATAATCTGATGTATTATCCTGACAATAATTATGGCAAAAAAGCTTATGTTGAGTCTGCACCCTGTTATGACTGGGTTGAAAAGGTTTTAATGCAGGGAGGAGTGCCGGTTCTCGTCCTCTATCCATGGTCATTAACCAGGAATAATCTGCTTGATCTGAATGTCAGTAACTCCTACCATGATCCCAGGACAGGAGTTCAGATAATGAAAGAGATAGCCCAGAAATGCGATCAACTTAGCATAAAATATCATGATTCAAATGGAAAAAATGCTACCATCCTGATCTGTTTCGGCTTGGAGTTTAATACTGCACCGATAGTAAATCCGACAAGTAATGATACCGTTGATAATGCAAATAAGAAGGCATGGAGGAATATGTACCGTAATGCCTATACAATAGTGCATAATAATGCCAATCCCTCGGTTCAGATGGTCTGGTCAGGAAGTATCTCACAGACCAAAGAAGATCGTTTCTATTACTGGCCGGGCCTTGATGATAACGGGAAGCTACTAAACCAGGATTATGTTGACTGGGTAGGTATGACCTGGTATCCCTGGACCGGTGGTCCTCAGACCCTTGATAATCTGGCTGGATTTTATAATTATTATGCAAAAAACCGGACTCACCCCATGATATTTATGGAGACCAGTGCTGACGGATGGGGAGATAACAAGGTTGAAGATGCTTTAAAAGCCAGTCATGTAAGTTATCTCTATAATTCTAACAATCTAAAGAAATATCCGAATATTAAGGGATTAATCTGGTTTAATGTTGTAAAGGGAGAACAGAAAAATACTAAGGATCTAAATCTGGTAATGAAAAATTTCACGTTGCCAGATGGAATGTGGAATAATCATGGAAAGAGTACAGTCATTCCCGGAGCAATAATCTCAAAATCCCAGAGTACCAAAATGATGAACGGCCTGTATCCCAATGCGATCTCTGATCCATATTTCCTTGGACCAGGGGGTTCATTATATGCCCCTACAGCAGAATTTTCCTTTACTCCTGAGATAGTAAATACATCAGAAGATATCTTGTTTGACGAGACCGTTTCAGGTTATGGTCTTGGAAAATTATGGAATTTTGGAGATGGTTCTATATATGAAAATGCTACGAATCCGGTTTATCAGCACCGGTTACCTGGTAGATACAATGTTACTCTCACCGTCTCCAACTCTTATGGAAATGCCCAGGCTTCACATATAGTTTCTGTCAGGGGCCTCATTCCGGATTTTAATATTACACCTTCAGGTGGATGGGCAGTTGTTGATACACCTGTAACATTCAGAGATAATTCAAAGGGAAATCCAGTGGAATGGGTCTGGGACTTTGGTGATGGTAGTATTGAAAGAACTACACAGAATATAACAATACATAACTACACTAAAGCAGGGATATACACTATAAATTTGAAGGCGACTAACTGGCAGCCGATTACCGTATCTGCACCTCCAAAACAGTATACTATTGTAGATAAAACTGTCCCTAGAGAAGTGGATTTCGATCTTCCAGGGTTTAAACAGAGTGGAAAAGCTCCTTTCACGGTGGAGTTTAAGGATATCACACCGGTTCAGTCAGATGTTACCGGATGGTTATGGGACTTTGGTGACGGATCCAACTCGGTAAAGGAGACTCCAAGCCATACATATACTATCCCGGGTCAGTACACTGTTATCCTTACGGTCAGAAATGATATGGGAACTAATGAGGCCAGGAAAGTTGCGTTAATTGTAGTTACATAGGGCGATAATTGCGGCAAAACAGAAAACAAAACCTGGAACCTGATATAAATGTAAAGATCCAGTTACGAAATGAACTGTTTTATCATATCTATTGAAGTAGTACTCAGTGGATTCAGGAGATACATGTTTTATATTGGTGGTTGACACTCCTAACGTATCTCCTTTACTGGATGGTTCTTTTTAAACCCTATGATATCGATATTATAATTTAGGGAGAATAAGAGAAATTTACTCTTGCTGATAACAATAAAAGTCGGTGGATGCCATGTTTTACCAGATGATATCACATTCAAATAATCCTGCCATGTATGGGAGATAAATGTACACCTTCGAACCTGATGTCCACTTTTGGGTAACTTACTGGACATTATCTTTTTATTATTAAGTAAGCAGGCATCCGTGATGTTAATCGGTCAATTCCAAGGCTTTTAAGTCATTTAAATTCTCTAATGTGTAAACCAGATCTCTTTCAGTGAATAAGAAAAAACCGGGTTTAAGATCAGAAACCTCGGTCCATAAATAAATACACTCTATCCGGATGCTTCACTATTCTGGTTATTCCGGTCTATAGAAGCATTACTCTGGGATATTCATAAAAAATTCTCCCGTTGATGAGACAAAATTATTTCCATATATTCAATAGGGATACTAATTTAATCTAATGTGTTACATAAAATTATACAGATATATGGATTGGGGGTGTCTGTAAATAGTAATGAATATGAATAAATTGATTATCAGGCATGAAATTACGGCCATGAGTCATTATGTTTCAGAGGGGATTTTGTGAAGAGATCCTGAGATATGCCTGATATTGAGGTTAGTTAATAATAAAAACTGAATTATAAGGTAAAATTAGGTTATGCAGAAAGTCCGGTAAATAGTTTCATGAACCATGAGAGAGAATAACAATGCTATTGGTGGGGGAGTGTGAATAAGGAGCGGGGGCTGTCCGAGGTAATCGGGTTTTTAATGATCGTAGCCATGCTTTCGATCATATTCTCCATGTACCTACTATATGTTGTTCCGATCCAGGGGAAAGATGCAGAAATCTCGCATATGAAGTATGTATCCCAACAGTTTATCGAGTTAAAATCTGATATTGATACTTTAATTATTAATGACCGAGTGAATATGCCTATAGCCAGGTCATTTGAATTAGGTACGTTATCTTCTACAGGTCAGGGTTCTCTTTCTATATTACCCATAAATAGTTTTATTGAGGCTGCCGGAACCCTTGTTGTTAATGAACAGATGGACACTCTTCAGGTCCAGGGTAATTTTTTGACTAAAGAATTACCCTCATTTATAGGTAGTTCAGGATATTCAGGTAACCCGGATATTCCTGCCCAATGGGTAGATGGTGAACACCTCTATGTTTATTATCCTGGTATCAACAGTGAAAAGAATAGTACAATTAAAGGAAATATTACTAAATATAGTGCGACTTATTCTGAAGTTGATAATACCACTCATATTGATGTTACAAATGAGTCATATGGACATTATGTTATCAGGCCGGAACAACGATTATTCATAAATAATGTGACACGGGCATATGATATAGATCCATATTGGTTAGACCCATTAAAGTCAGTTAACGTTCCAAATATGGTAAGCTGGATAATGAATTCAAGCGGATTTAATAGTAATAACACTCCACCTGGTAATAATACCACTGATTTTATGACCGTTAAGAATCAAACCGATATTATCTTTGAATTTTTTAATAGTTCTCCAGATGATCCGAAATCTACACTCCTTTATACCAGAACCCTGCAGGAAAATGCCACAAGTGGAAATCACACCTTTGACCTGTCAAAAATAAATGAGATTGTTACAACCGATCCAAATCTCTTGGGATTTAATTTGACTGATTACTATCCTGGTGGTTATGGTGACCCGGTATGGATGAATATCGCACAACCAGCCCAACCATTAGGTTCACTTCAGTACTGGTCACAAAATCGTTACTGGATTAACCAGGAATTGTTGTATGAGATGGGAGGGTTATTTTTAAGACAAGGTGAAGGTGTCTCTATAATGCTTATTCCTTCACTATCCGTGACTCCAACTTATACATATGAGGGAACTCCAACCGTCAAGGTTTCGCTCGTCGATATTTCGATCACCGATACAAATGATGTAAGTGGTTCGAAAAGTGCCCAGGTCTTCGCTAAAATTGATTCTATAAATAAAAATCAATTAAATGAACTCGTTGTCTCTGATATTATACCCCACTCACTTGCCTCTGAAGAGCCTAATACCAGGTTTTTAGTATTAACATTCAGGCCACAGCCTGAAGCTACAGATTTAGTTAAAGAGACCACCACAAAATTATGGAAACGGGCTTTTGACCAGGTTTATGTAATAACCCAGAAGACAATGTCCGAACGACATGTTATTGGAACTTTTGATACATGGATGACCACTCTATATACTGATCCAGCATCAGGAGGTGAGTATTCAGCAAATCTATTTATTGGCGAAGGCATTAAATCAGTTATTGATAATTATGATTTAACCCATACTGATCCAACATTAGATGATTATGTTACTTATTTAAAAAATTGGGCTTTTACTGACCCACTACCTCAACCTTTGTACTTTGATTACACAAAAGCAGATCTTTCACTTGTAATACAGAGTGGTGCACTCTGATGCTTTTAAAAGATATTGCTGCTGCGGAGACAATAGGTGCAATTCTTCTTACAGCAGTTATTGCTGCAGTGATCGGTATATACGGATATCTGTGGATTACGCAGATCCCGTTATCGTCCCCTCCACATGTAAATTTTGAAATAGCTTGTGGTAATGCTTCTATTCCTGTTGATTATCACGATTATTATTGCAGGGGAGGTGTTATTGGATGTTCCCCGAATGAAAGTTCATTTTTGTCTCATAAAGATTGTTCTGATAATTGTCTAAATAATTATTCGTCAGGTAATTACCAGGATTGCGTTAACGATTGTGAGTCTCCTGTATATTGTGCTGATACGAAAAATTGTAATTCGATATTTATCTGCCATAATGGAGGTGATCCACTTGAGATCAGCAGGCTTAAAATTTTTGTAAATAATAAAATGGAAAATAATGATGAGAACCCATATTACTTTTACAATTATACAAATAATAATCCAAATCCCGTTCATAGAACGTATGGTGACTTTACTGCTGGTGAAATCCTTAATTTATCAACAGAGACACCAGAATCTGTTATGATAACTTATCAGGAAGCAGATTTAAAAAATGAATATGTAATCGTCAATAAAAATTTCAGATAAAGATACTTCAATTTGGTTTATTAATCAGGGGGAACCAACAATCCTGTATGAAACACAAAAAGAATGATTCTGCAGTATCGGAAGTAATAGGGGCATTATTACTTGTTGTTATATTAATGACCGGACTTTCAATAATTTTTGTTCTTCTTATTTCAGGCCCTCCTCCTTCTTCTTCAACAAAGGCAATTTTATCAGTTAAATGTAGTTGGTGTCCTGATATTCCTGGTGGCCAATATGACATCCTTATTGGACATGAAGGGGGAGAAGACCTATCTACCTCAAAAATGAGGATTACTATTCTGAACGAGAGCAGTAGTAAAACGATAGAATCTGATAATTTAAGCATTTTTCCACCAGAAACAGGATTATTTAGATTACCTTATACCTGTGACGGATTATCAGGAGATCCACTGTCAAACGATGCTACTTTTTCAAGAGGGCAATCATTAAAATTTAATTATTCAGGAAATGAAACAAATCCTCCAAAAAGTATTTTAGTCCAGGAGCCATCAACCTCGGGATATTCAACAATTTCACAATTTAAATTAAGTTATATACAAAACCTGACAAGTCCGAGTACTGAAACCGGGTATAGGGGACTAAAATATATCAGCAAAAAACAACTTGGTTTGTATCCATACATTGGATCTCAAACTGGAAGCAACAGTTCAGACCCGGATAGTTGTGATGTTGTTGAATTTACTTATATAAATACAAATAACGAAACAATCACGATTGAATATGGAAATACTCTTCAAAGTATGTATAATTACATAGAACCGGTTAGCGGGTGGTATTCTGACTGGGATATAACTTATTCAACAGATACTTTCACAGGTAACCATTCTGATATTGCTGTAAAAATAAATAATTTTTCAGGAAAGATCATTTACAATCTTGGTAGTTTCTCAACCGAACAGGTTAGTTGCCCATAATTACAAATCAAAAATAAAATTTTCAATTTTATTATAATATTTAACAAATTATAATCTTTCAATTCAACGATAATATTATTATTTTAATTTAGGTAACTAAAAAAAGTCTCATAAATAGATTGTTTTTTATAAATTGTTATTATATTAGGAATATTAAAGAATGGTAAAATTCGGAGCTAATTATACTCTGAATAATATCCAAAAGTTTTTTGTAACTATGAAGACAAAAATTAAGTAATGCTTTTTTAATATATTATAGCATTTGTTATTATTCTTTAATTAATAAAATTATTATACTAAATCTAAAATTGTAACTATTAATAAATTCAAATTCTGAAAAAAATTAATTAGTTTAAATTTAAAAAGCAGTTTAGATCATTTGTTTTTATTTTCCCCTGATTATTAAATATTCTTGAAATACCATACTTCTAAATATTATGTTGACTAATTAGGCAATATCCATCGGGGGAATTGAAATGAGATCAGATAAGGCCATATCTGAGGTTTTAGGAGCAATATTCCTAATTGGTATAGTTATTGTTGCTATTGCAGTAATTGGAGTAAGTCTAATATCTCAAACACCATCAGAATCAAGCAAATATCCTAAAGCTACAACAGGAACCTACTGTGTAAACTGTGAAGGGAACTATGAAATTGTTTTAAAGCATGAGGGAGGGGAAGCATTTCCGACTAAAGATACAAAATTAAAAGTAATAACAAATGAAGGAATGGAAGATCCAGATGAAATCTTTGTATATGACGCAGAACCTGTCGAGTGTTCATTGAAAACTTCTCAAGGTGGGAGTATATATAGTTGGGATAGTCTGGATTCCTTTGGACCCGGTTTAATTGCAAAAGTAATTGTAAACAAAGATATTAACGATACAGAAGATGATGTGCCTGATGGTCTTGTAATTCTTTATGATAATCAAACCGGACCTGGAGGGGCAGGTACACAATACTTTGAAAGAGTTAAAAATGAGACTAATCCAAGTTATAACTCAGACACGGGTTCTGAAATAACAACATTTCAGGATGTAATGAAAGGAAATTTAGTCCCAAATGTTAAATCAGATGGCGTACCTGATAGTGAAGGGTATTGCACGGCAGAATGCTGGTATGATAATTCATTGGGGCTGACTCTGAATATATCACCATGTAATGGAAATGCAGTCATTACGGATGGGAGTGGCGGCTCTTATTGTGCAGAACCTGCAAATGAGTTTGTAGGAGTAGGAAGTGGTAACTTTAGTTATTTAAAGAAAAATATGGGACAACCAACATTGTTTTTACCAAATGAAGAAGCTAGCCTGTTTGAACGTTCTTTTAATATTAAATTTAAGAATGAAATTTTGTGGAAATTAGGAGCGGTATCAAGTGGTAAAGCCACATGTTTAGAAGAAGGGATCTGTGATTGTGACTCGCAGGAGACATGTCTGTGGGGATACATGTTTAATGACGCAGATGATGATGGAGTCAGAGACGAAGATGAAACAGGATTCAGCAGCGGTTCTGTAAATGTTATATGGAAATACAAGAATCAGGGCCAGGAAGTTGTACAAACCTCAAATATTACTCCATCGAGTGAAGGCCTCTGGAAGTCAGAATGTATCCAGATGTCAGGATGGGGAATTAATGTAACTGCAAATCTTCCTTCTGAGTTCACAACAGATGATTCATATGCAAATTATGAAGAAAAGATGACTGGTCAGGACAAAAAGAATCCACCAGAACTGGACTTTGCAGTCGTAGTTGCACCGACACAAACTCCGGTTCCTGTTGGAACGCTAATGCCAGTTGATACCGGTGGAGTGGGTGCCCAGCTTTATACCGCGGATAATACTACAGATGTAATAGTTCAGTTTACTTACTCTGATGCATGGTACGATAATGTATTCAAATTATTTAGCCCGAATAGTATCTCCCTGGGAAGTACAAAATCCGTGGTAGCAGGACAGACATGGAACCTCGGAAAATATACTAATGGAACTGAACTCATATTTTCAGATACGGCAGATGGGAAAACATATAAATCGGGTCCAGCATCAAGAAACCCGGATAGTATAGTACATGGGGCCGTAACATATGTCAGCGGTAATACGACCCATAAAACGTACCTTGTAACCTTTGAAGATTATTATGGAGGAGGGGACAAAGATTATAACGATGTCGAGTTCTATGTAATTGGAAATATATATACTGCAACTGCTACAGCAGTCACTCCCGCACCAACTACTACCCCTGCACCTGATTCCTCTTCCCCTACTGTAAGCGGTGTTACGGCATCACAGAACTCATGGACAAAAAAGGTTACCATTGGATGGACAGCCAGTGATAATGTTGGAATAACAGATATAGAAATCAGACTCTCAACAGATGGTGGATATTCTTACCCGAATATTATCAGGCAGAGCAGCTGGACAACGAGTGCCAACCAGGTCAGAACCGATTCATTTGAATGGACACCCAATAAAAACTATTCAAAAGCTAAATTTAAGGTCATTGCATACGATGAAGCCGAAAATGCAGGGAGTGGTGTTAGTTCTTCAATAAAGATATATAAATAATTTGCCACACCCTTATTTTTAATTATTTTTAATCTTCAATGTTTTAATTATGATTTCATGTAACAATCAGATAATTATAACCCGGATTCATCCAATAACCAGTATCTCACATTACTTCTCACCTTTTTATGTTAGTATTCTCTGGCTACAGACTCCATATTTCCCCGATGAAGATATCCGTTCGTAAACTGAGTTAAACCCTTCCTGCATCATTACTTTGTCTAGAACAAATATCCGGCCCGTTCTTTCTGGTCTTCAGCAAAACCCGTCCATATCCGCTTCAATCTCTGAAATTCTTTTCGTTTATTCAAATCTATTTTTTGAGTATCCATATGTCTGAAATTATGTCTATCCCAATATAATTAATACAGAACCTTTTTACAATCATATAATTAAATAAGCCATAATGGATTAATCATATCAGTAAATATATAGTATGAAACTTCAAACATAACTCATGAAATTTTATTTCAGGTCCATCCTGGTTATAACAATTATATTTTTATTATCTGTTGCTTATGCCAATGCTGATTTTAATACCGATTTTACATCACTATTAAATAATAATAACCCGGACGAAGCCCTACTTCTCCTGGCTCAAAAATACCCGGACTCATCCGATACCCTGGAATATATCAATGGTTACCTGATGAATAATTCAGAAAATTTCGGAGCATATGGAATTCGTGGCTGGATCTTAAATGACATGAATAAATACATAGATGCACTGGGAGATTTTGACAAGGGTGTCATGTTAAGCGGTCATGGAATAGAATTTATGCAATTTTTTCTGGCCGGACGGGCAGATGCCTTATATGGTCTGGGACAGAAGACCGAAGCATTGACCCGGGCAGATCAGGCAATTGAAAACCAGGAGAAGAACTTTTTCGGGGGAAATCTGTCACTGTCAGAAGCATATACAATAAAAGGTATGGTTCATTTTGATATGGGTGAGTATGAAATTGCACTTGATGCATTCCGGAATGCATCGAATCTTGATCCTGGGGATCCAAATCTATGGTATAACATAGGAAACTGTTATTTCCAATTGAATGATGATTCAAAAGCCTTGGATGCATATAATACCTCGATTGACATTCAACCCTCAATAGACACATATTATTATAAAGGTCTGACCCTTACCCGGCTATCGCAATTTGATGAAGCGGTTAAAACCCTAAAAGAAGCGTTAGTCATTGATCCTGATAATGAAAACATACTGGAAGCGATATCTGACACACAGTCACAGGCAGATGGGGATAAAAAACCATAATTAGCCATATTTGCCTATCCCTCCTTATTATTTATTCATAAATTTACTCTCTAAATAATCTATATTTGAAGGAAACGGAATCTATGGATTGTTGTTATTGCATTCATACATTGTTCAAGATGGGAAATGTCTGTTTTATATAAACCAGAATAGCATCAAGCCAGATGAACTTTTAATATCTCTTTTCGAGATACGTTTCCCTATCTTACTCATTACTATTATGTGAATGGTTAAATATCGGTAAATCATGTTGTTTTCCGACCATTCTCCTGAACTCAACGGGGTTGCCAGTTATCAAATAGTAATATAATATTGATAAATCTTCTATTATTAAATTAAACAAACTATTTTCATAATTTCTCTAATTCTGATAATAATGATGTAATATTGTGAACAACAGTAGTTGATTCTTCAATCATCAAATTTATGGATTCGTAATCTCCTTGTTTTCTAAAATCAGTTACAAGAGCAATAATCGGTTTCCCTTTTCCATATGCGTGTCCTATCTCCCAGGCAGTTCCTGAATCAATATCAGCTCCGTCAATTACTGCAATAACTATTTTTGAATTATCTAAAGCTTGGACATTTTTATCAAAGATCTTTAGTTTATCTGATTGTGTGTTTACTTTTTCATCGTCATTATTTTCTTGAGGTAGATATACTGTCAAATTACACTCTATTATATAATTTTTTACTTTTTCATTGAAATCCTGTTCTCCTTCTGAAAATAGTGGGGCTGCAAAATAAATATCATATGTTTTATTACTTCCATTATTATTATCCAGACTCTGATACTCATTTGCGTAAACAGGTAAAATTATTATGCCAACCCAAATCATCAAAATAAATACAGATAATATTTTCATTACATCTAAAATTAATGACATATTTTCTATAAAAGTGTTACGAATTTATCGTGTTAATCATTATTTATTTAAGAAAAAATTTCTTATTACAACTCCCCGTCAAAAATGGGTGGGTATAAACAATTTTGTTAACACTCAGTAATAACTCATTGTTCCTAACATAAATAAAGAAGTGATAGTTCGGGAGATCAAAAGATATGACTATAAAATAGAGTGATTAGTCCATGATCGAATTGGCCTGAATTAAACATTTGAGGTACATTATGTCCTGAGATTTTCATAGTTCACGATGTGCTGAGATTATCCAAATAGAAGCCTTAATCAACTGAATTATAAATAAATTATTAGATTAACAGAACTTTTATCAGTAAAAAAATATACGTACATGATGTAATTTCAACGTAATTTATAATAATTTCTCCATTTCAGAAAATTTATATATTGTAATATCTTTTATCTATTATTAGGGTATCAAGATGTATAGAGCACTAATCAGGCTTAGATCAATTCTAATATTAATTGTTTTGATAATTGTTGTGGTCCAGGTATCTTTTGCTGACTCATTCTCGTACAGTTCCGTGATAAGTACAGACGGGTCATTCTCTTCATCAACAGGTTCATCTCTTTCTTCACAAGGAAATTCCCTTAATATCCAGTCCTCAACATTAACATCATCTTCTTCTACAAGTTCCAATTCAAAACCAAAACAGACTTTGAATACTGCGATTCCTACTTCTGACACATTTACTGTTTCGAGTGATTCGGTCACAAACAGACAGGGAGATCTTGATAGTGAGGAATTAATTCAATATAAGGTAGATTTTCCTAAATCTTCAAAAATCCAGGTTAAAGTAACTGATGGGGGGCCAGTATATCTTTATGCAAAGAAGGGAGGAGAAACGCCCACAGTACAAAACTATAATCAGGATTATACCCAGAGATATCAGATAACAAAGGAAAAACCTGCAAAAATGGCTGTAAAACCAGGAACGTGGTTCTATACAATTTATGGAAAAGAACCGGCCGGTTATGAAATCGCTGCTAAAGGAGATTGAAAAAATAAGATATTATTTCAATAAGTCAGTACCCTTTCTATTTCAGTATTATCCGATCCAGTAGTATCAGGTGAAATATTACTTGAAATATCATTCTTTGTAGTACTACTGGTTTTTGGAAAACTAAACTTCACGTAAGTCCAGTCTATAGGTTGGGAAAAGACCACACCTTCTCCATTACTGCTTGGTTCAATAGAAGGGGCACAGATTGTTCCGCTTGGGCATTGATCTGTTCTTTCTCCTTTTGGACCAACATAAATTGGATGACCATTTGCCTTATATCCGATAATCATTGCATTCGGATAAGAATTGACATTTACTAATGATGGACCGGTTATCTCCTTACTTGTTTCCTTGCCATTGTCTACTAAGTGGTTTCCGTTATTTTTTTGATAATCATTTCCATATATGTCATCATAGTCAATCCAGTCACTATCGTCTTCCTGATAGTCGTCACCAAATATGTCATCAAAATCTACCCAGTCACTATCATCTCCTGTATTTTCTTCTACCTGATAGTCATCATAATTATTATTATTAGTATCGACCCAATCATTTTTATCTGAAGATTTTTTATCATCAGTCCAATCTCCCTCATCAACCCATTCATCTTCTCCGATGAAGTCCCCTTCATCAATCCAATCTCCTTCATCAACCCATTCATCTTCTCCAATCCAGTCTTCATTGTCACTCCATCCATCTTCTTCAATATCTTTTTCATCGTTAGAATTGGATGAATCTGCTTTATCCACTGGTTTTCTATTGGTAATAGTATAGATATCAGGAATTTTATCAATTCTATCAACAGATTTACCAAGACTGCCTGCATTCCAGTCTGGAATATCTGTCTCTCCCCCAAACCTTGTATATCCCTGATCATCTGCCAGTTTCTGGTATGAATCAAGATCTACACCTTCATCAAATTGTTTATCAGGTTCAATATATGATCCGTCGTTTAAATGGGCCTTCATCCACGAGTCAAAAAACTTTATATCCCCAGTACTTTTATCTCCAACCCCTACAAAAATATGATTATTATTTGGATCTACTAAATCTATACCAGGCACATTTTCAAATTTTGACCGCATTACAACCGTTCGAACATCATTAACTCCGCCACCGTTGAAAAGTGCCTCGATAGCCTCAGAATGCCAGGTACAGGAATATATTGATCTATCATTTTCTGTAACTCCATAATACACCCTGTCTTTTTGGTCATCATTTAGTGGATTTCCACTGTTTCCTAGTATCTTCAGGAATTGAGGGAAAAGGTACTGAGCTTTTTGTATATTAGTCCCCTTTTTAACAGAATCCGGAGCATTGTCCATCAATTGTTTTCCGACCTTTTTATAATCGTTAGGGTTTTTAGAGAACAGGGGATCTGTTTTTTCTTCAAGGACAGGCTTTTCAGAGATATACTGCTCATTTTTTAAGTCTGCTGCAATTACCATAACCGGAGAAAAAAAGCATAAAAATATTGCCAAAAGCAATACTAATAACCCGGTTTTATACATAATTTTTCGGTCCATACATTTATTAAAAACGGTTAACAATAAAAAAGTATCGGCAGAAAAAAATTGGTATATAAGAGGATTATTTAATTATCCTCTATAAAAACCTTAAAATTGAATTTTGCATATACTTTTATAAGTTTTGTTTTAATATTAATATTTTAAAATGACAACATATGTCACAAATGTGCATATGCATAATAGTTAACATGAGTATTCACTCCAGAACTATAAATTCGTTATGTAATTCAAGATATTCTTTGACCAGACTCTCACTCATTCCCAATAAATGAGCAATTTCTATTGGATTCATATTATAACCAACATTTGAACCTTTTTAAAGTATTTGATATATCTATCACAAGCTTCTTCAGTATGTGAAGTTCTCCTGGCCATATCAGGGGTCGGTACATTCTGGAGATAGAGGGAGAAAATTATCCTTTTGTGAGTCAGTGTCCTTCCTAAATCATGTATTGTCCCTCGATATGGAAGAATTTCCCCGGTTCACTCATATATTCCCAGATTTCCTTACTGATTACTCATGTGCTTATACCCGTAATTATTGCTACATCACCCTGCGAAAGAACTCCTCCTTGATTATATGCTTCTTTAAGGATCCGAGCGATTCTGTTCTTTTAATTTTTTTTGGAGAGAAACCATTTTCCCGAAGTTTATGATCATCTTCATGAATAACGGATAAGATTACAGGGACAGTTCGTGTATTACTAAGTGTTTTAGCGGGTCCAGGTTTCTCATCGATAGCAACTGCGAACCACATAATCTGCCCCACACTTAAAGTCCATGGATCATGATGATATTTGTCATAGATGGTCATTAAATCTTGAACTAACATATCTTGGACTCGTTCTCCACCAAAAAACTTGTATTCAGATTGAATCAAAGTTTTAATAGCAGAACCTACACTTCTTATAATTCGTCAAACCCTCTCTTTATCCGGATTATCCCCTCCCCTTCACTTTCACACTGCTTATCAAAAATTAATATACCCTGGCCATCGACCATGATCTGAATCAGGACATCCTGGTAAAACCTCAAACACGGGAAATTAACATGCAAAAGGTTAAAGCATGGAGCAAAACAGTAGAATAAAAGAAATATGCCCCCACTCAATCTCAAAGCTTGGCGGCATGTGGATTCGGGCAGGGGTACAACATAATACAACCGCCGATCAGATTATTTTTTCTCCCTTCTTAATGGAGGAATTCTGATGCCGGGAATAACCCTGGCTGGCCGTGGAGCAGTCCATTACGCCAGAATCACCCTGCAGGACTGCGGATATGAGATCGAAAGGATCACGGGATCCGGCCGCAGTTTCGATCTCATCGCGTGGAAAAAAGATACTCTTCTCTTCCTCGTAATCCGGACCGCGAGAGTCCCAGGAATCGCAGGATTTTCTGATGAAGTCTTAAATCTCTCCCTGATGGTTCACCGACACGAAATTCCGGGAGAGATCCAGCTCTGGGTTTACCATCCTGGCGGGTTATCCAGGTACCTGGTCCTTGCCGGCGGGGCCATCCTGATTACAGGGAGGGCATTATGAAGGCTGAATTTAACGGGGAAGTAAAAAGAGCCGTATTTATCCTCACCAGGAATAACAGCACCCTCGTATCCCGCCGGGGAATTGAGGAAGAGATCCTGAAAACCCCAAGTGACTATCCGAATCTCTCAAAGCTTCCGAAACCCTCGATGCGATGCATAATTTCAAGGGTCATGAACGAGTTCTACCCTCGCTGGGAAGAAGGAAAATTTACCGGAGCTCTTTCGTCTGGAAAATATTGCCCGGAAGGAGGAGACAATGACCCCTGCAGAAAAGATCCGGGAAGCCTGCGACCTCCTCTTCACGCCCGGACAGGTCATGGAACTCAGGGCTCTTGGTGACCGGACCTATTATGGTTACTACACCGATCATGCAAAACTCGCCAGGGATGCCGGAATCCTTGAAAGTCTTCCTGATACCAGGGGAATATATGTCACCTTAAATGAAATAAACCCGGTACTGCTCGCTAGATGTGTCAACCGGGTAAAGAAGGCAGGAAACAAAGAACCCCAGACCGGTGACAAGGATATTGTCCGCAGGCTTTGGTTCCCGGTAGACATAGACCCGAAACGTCCGGCCGGGATATCCTCGTCAGATGAAGAGCACGGGTTGGCACTGGACAAAGCCTCAAAGATTGCAGGTTTCCTGTCTGATATCGGATGGAGTTCCCCAATCATGGCAGACTCGGGGAACGGGACCCACCTGTTATACCGGATAGACCTTCCTAATACTCCGAAGTCCATAGAAATCATAAAAGCCTGCCTTGCTACCCTGGACCGGTTCTTTTCTGATTCGCAGTGTGAGATAGACACCTCGGTTTACAACCCGGCGAGGATATGGAAGTTATACGGGACGGTCTCAAGGAAAGGTGACAGTACGAAGGAAAGACCACACCGGAGAGCCGAAATACTTTCTTTTCCTGATGAGATCAGGACATTAACTGAGTCTGACCTGGAACATCTTGCATCGATGTCAGGAGATCATAAGCCCCCTATTATTATTCCTCAGAATCATCTCGATCTACCCGGATGGCTCCTCTCCCATGGTCTCTCTTTCACAGAAAAACCCTGTGCTACAGGAAGATTATTCGTCTTTGACTGCTGTCCGTTCTCCGATGCCCACAAGGACGGTGCATATGCCATCCAGTTTGACAACGGGGCAATCTTCGCCGGCTGCCACCATAACTCCTGCGGAGGAGGCAAGCAACGGTGGCATGAACTCCGGGAGAGATTCGAAGGGAAGAAGAAACGGGATTTCGGGGAATGGCATAAAAAGCAGGTAAAAGAAAGGGCAAAAGCAAAAGCAGAGCAGTACGGCGGACCCGGAAAAGATGTAAAGGAGGAGAATCCGGTTCAGACTGCGGCTCCCGAAGTGATGCGAATCTTCACGGAAGAGAATCCGTATGATTACATGCTGAATACCTTCGCCCTAGATCACGAAGGGGACGAGACCGTTGCAAAGTGCCTTATAATGTCGCTTGGTTCCCGTTCAGTGATAAACTCGAAGGGTCTGCACATGCTTGTGACCGGGGAATCAGGGAAAGGCAAATCCCACGCTTTTGATACGATGTTGCAGCAGGTGCCAAAAGAGTTTCGGCTTGACGGCCGGATGAGTGACAAGGCCCTGTCTTACGCAGAGGGGATCAGGCCGGGGACTGCTATATGTCTTGATGATGTCTCGCTCTCCGACCAGATGCAGGAGATATTAAAAGGGGTTACTACGAGTTTTCAAAGGCCGTTCAAGTACAGGACGGTAGACAAGGAACGGAGAGGAATTACCCGGTTTATCCCTGAAAGGTGTATCTGGTGGGTAGCAAAGGTGGAAGGGACTGGGGATGACCAGGTCTGGAACAGGATGCTTAACCCGTGGATCGATGACAGCCGTAAGCAGGATGAGAGGGTGCTTGCAAAGGAACTGGAAAACGCCATGCTCCTGCCTGAAAAGGAGATAAAGCGGCCCGAGATCTTAATATGCCAGGAGATCTGGAGCATGCTTCCTGATCGGTGGGTGGTTATTCCGTATGCTGACAGGATTAGGTTTTCAAGCTCTGAAAACAGGAGAAACCCCGGGATGCTTATTGATATAATCAGGGCACATGCGATCCTGATGCAGTTTCAGCGGCAGTCTGTCGAGTGTAACGGATTTTCATGTGTGGTAGCAACCACGGAAGATTTCGAGGTTGCAAGAAGTCTTTATCATGTACTTAATGGGGAGTCGGGCGGGCAGATCTCCAAACTTACCCGTAATGAGGCAGAGGTTATCAGGGCATTTACAGAGTCCGGGATGACAGAGGTGAAGGTCTCTGACCTGCAGAAGTTCACCGGGAGATCCAATAGCACGATATACAAGATGCTCGGAGGTTACAAGGGCAGGAACGGGGTTCATTACACCGGCCTGTTAGAAAAGTGCCCGGCTTTATCGTTTCTTGACAGAACTGAACTTTCCGAAGGGGGCGGTACCAGCAGAAGGGCGAGGGTCTACGTT
>Ga0074198_1001291_pt1 | contig 17438 bp, 18 predicted proteins | sample EPASupsiteSAE323_FD_64527 | JGI IMG/M metagenome (GOLD analysis project Ga0074198, IMG submission 64527) | Bioremediated contaminated groundwater from EPA Superfund site, New Mexico - Sample SAE3-23 | ecosystem: Environmental > Aquatic > Deep subsurface > Groundwater > Contaminated ...
CCGGTCTGCCGCCCACACGTCGCGCTTAACGCGTGCCCGCCTGATGCGTCTCTCTTACATTCCCAATATAAATATCAAAAGTTAACGTCTGATGAAAAAATCAGCTCAATAATAAAATTTTTAAAGTGAATTCTCGATCACGGCAAGAATACGAACCGTTACTTACGCATCGATTTTCATTACTCCACAGCTCCTAATTTCCGGGCTTGATCATCAGCTGTCAAATTATCAACCAGCTCATCAAGAGCTTCGCCTTGCATAACCTGATCTAGCTTATACAAAGTTAGGTTAATACGATGATCTGTCACGCGCCCCTGGGGAAAATTATAGGTGCGAATACGTTCTGAACGATCTCCAGACCCTACCTGACTTTTACGATCTGCTGCTCTTGCTTGATCTTGCTCTTGTTTTCTTAAATCATACAAACGCGCCCTTAAAATCTTCATTGCTTTCGCACGATTTTTGTGCTGAGACCGCTCATCCTGCTGTGCCACAACCAATCCCGTTGGCAAGTGGGTTATACGTACGGCCGAATCTGTCGTGTTAACGTGTTGTCCTCCAGCACCTGATGCGCGGCACACATCAATACGTAAATCTTCATCCCTAATTTCAACATCAACATCTTCAACTTCAGGCAAAACAGCAACTGTTGCAGCTGACGTGTGTACGCGACCACTGGCTTCTGTTTCAGGAACCCTTTGTACACGGTGCACTCCCGATTCAAATTTCAACTTGGCAAATACCCCCTTGCCCACAATACTGACTTGCACTTCTTTAACAGAACCTAAACCCGTTTCGCTTAAACTAAGCACCTCAAACTGCCATCCATGCAAAACAGCATAACGTTGATACATTCTCATTAAATCGGCCGCAAACAGCCCCGCCTCATCTCCTCCTGTACCCGCACGAATTTCCAAGATGGCATTACGCTCATCGTCCACATCCTTGGGCAGCAGCAATACCTGAAGACTTTTCCACATATCCTCTATAGCTGGCCTTAATGTCATCAATTCTTCTTCAGCAAGCACACGCATGTCAGGATCGGTTATCATTACTTCCGCATCTGCTTTTTGTTGAAGCAAACTTTTATAAGTTAAGATCCCGTGATAAATATCTTCAAGATCTGAATATTCTTTGGATAACGCTGCAAATTTTTTCGGATCACCCGCTTCTTGTTCTAGCTGTTTTTGAAGATCCTCATATCGCGCAACAATCTGATCTAATTTTTGTTCAATCGCCATAGGTTGGTGAGACGGAAAATACCCCAATAGCCACATTGTAAAGGGTAAAGAGCGTATAGTCTAACAGCAAACAACCGGTGGCATGACAAATAGGGCTGCCAACCCAGCAAATATACCCGCCACAACGTCATCAATTAAAATACTGAATGGTACGTTTAAACGACGCATGGCTTTTTCAACCCAATCAATGGGAAATGGTTTAAAGATATCAAAAATACGAAAAAAACAAAATAAGAACAATAACCCCAACCAGTGGTAGCATCCATAATAACAAAAATAGAGGAAACAGGCGGTACCCATTCCTATGACCTCATCAATAACGATCCACCTAGGATCTTCATTTTCTAAGTTACAATTTTTTACAACCAAGTAAGATAAGCAAAAAAGTATTGGTAATACCCAGGGATAACGCGCCCACACAGAGCACAGCAATAAACCGGGTACTGACCCCCACGTACCGGGAGCAAAAGGAATATACCCTATATAACAAACAGATAGAAAAAATCGTTTAAACATAGATCCAATGGACACTGACAAAAGGCACCTTATTTATATTGGCACGAACGATATTGAGAATCCGTTCCCGCACCTTAGGGGTGCGGATCGCTTCGGATTCTAGCTTGCCACCAGAATCATCTTCTCTTGTCGTTGGCTTGTTGAATAGATTGTTAAGTGTGTTCTTTATTTTTACCACCAAATCTTCACCAGTATCTTCTGTTAATCCTCCGACTGATATAACACTTCGATCGGTCAAAAGGTTATTATTCTTTTTCCCCACAACCAAAGTCGCAAAAACACATCCCTGAGTCCCCATGACTTCTCGATCTTTTATGATCGAAGACATCATGTCGATGAAACGATTTCCATCAAATCCCCACCGGCCGATACTGTAGCTGCGTAACACTTTTTTACGAACCAAACTAATCAGCATTCCATTTTCAGGAATCAGGGTCTTCAAACCACATTTGCGAGCAAATTTAGCATGCTCAACCAAATGCAACATTTCCCCATGCACAGGGATCAAATATTCCGGTTTCACCCAAGAATACATTTTTTTTAAATCATCTTGATAAGGATGTCCAGAAACATGAATTTTTTCGTGTCTTTCGGTAATAATGTTCACCCCAAGACGCGCCAAATTGTTAAACATAATGTTCACACGACGTTCATTTCCAGGAATAATTTTCGAAGACATAATGACCGTATCACCATCTTTCAGCTGAACTGATCGATGCACACCACGAGCAATACGCGCCAAAGCCGCTTTTTCATCCCCTTGCGTTCCTGTTGCAATATACATCACCTTTTCAGGGGGCAATCTACGAGCAACATCTTCTGTAATAAACTGATCTAAATGAATAGGATAACGACATTTTTCAGCCGCTTCTGTCATACGATCAATCGATCGTCCTAATAAACAAACCTCTCGACCATTAGCAAATGCCGCGTCAGCTAGGCCTTTAATACGCGCCAAGTTAGAAGCAAAACAAGAAGCAATGATGCGTCCTGATTTAATCTTACCAATCAATGGTTGTAAGGCATCATACACTTCTTTTTCTGAGCCTGAATGTCCTGGAAAAATCGAATTCGTAGAATCGCAAAGCATAGCCATAATTTTTTCATCGGCTAATCTTTGGAAGTTTTTCGCATTAATTGGTTGTCCTAAAACGGGCCCCGGATCTAATTTCCAGTCGCCTGTGTGAACAATACTACCAAGAGGTGTCCTAATCAATAACGCATTTGATTCTGGAATAGAGTGGGTAATATCCAAAAACTCTACCTTGAAATCTCCAATTTCAAACTTACCGTTGCAAGGAATCTCATGAAGATAATATTGGACAAACTCGTCTTTATAAGGTTTTCCTTCAAGCTTGTTCAATAAAACCTCTTTTGAAAACTTCGTAACATACACGTGAAATTTGAAAAGTGGCCAAATTTCATGAACACCGCCAAGGTGGTCTTCGTGAGCGTGCGTAATTACAACACCTTTTAAATGTTTAAGAACAGTTGAACGCTTTAAAAACTCTAAATTGGCTGTAACAAATTCAACCCCAGAATCACCATCTCCAAAGCTGATACCCATATCGATGATGATCCACTGCTTGTTCGTTCCGTACAAGTTAACATTCATACCGATTTCGCCGGATCCGCCTAACGGTAGAAACAAAAAATCATCCTGGGATGGAATAGGAACAATCTGATCTTGGATAGATGGTGGACCTACAGGCTCTTCTTCTTTGCGGGATCTTTTTTGGAAGAAGTTATTTTTCCGAACACCCGGAGATCCTTCTTTTTTCTGCCCCTGAATATCTGCCCCCGCGGCGCCCACGTCACGAGGTCGATCTTTGCGTACATTTCCTCTTAAAAAACGCGGTCTTCTACTATTTTTGTGATCTTTCTCCATATGTAAAACCTTTCCTAAAATACTGCCATTCACACATACACTGTTTCATTTTTTTGAATGGTTTCCTGTTTACACCCTATTATATCAGAAAAAGTGATAACATTTCGTAACTGAATCGAATCATCAAGAAAAATCCAGTTGAATATTGTTTCTGAAAACGCCAAGCGTATTGCTACAACAAGCAAAAAACTGGGACAAAATTTTATCCTTGATATGAACATCACACATAAAATTGCTAGCTACGCTCACATTGATCAAAACGATGTTGTTATCGAAATAGGTCCTGGTCCTGGCGGTTTGACTTTAGCTATTTTAGAGAGAAAACCACAACAGCTAATACTCATTGAAAAAGATCACCGATGCTTGCCAGGATTGGAAATATTGGCAGCACAACACCATGGCAATTGTGGTGTTAAAATTCTCAATAAAGATGCCCTTATGGTTGTTTCAGAAGAACTTGTGAAAGTACCCCTAACAATTATTATTGCGAATCTTCCCTACAATATTGCTTCTCCTCTACTGATCCAATTCGTCCATCAATATCGACATATCAAAGAAATGGTTTTGATGTTCCAAAAAGAGGTCGCCCAACGAATTGTTGCCGAACCGAACACAAAACATTATGGTCGCCTATCAATCATCACCCAAGCCTTCTTTAAACCAACAATTGTCTATAATTTACCCCCATCCGTTTTCACCCCACCCCCCAAAGTAGACTCCGCTGTTGTCCGTTTTCTTCCCAGGGTCAAGTCAGGTACACTTTCCACACAAAATTTAGAACATGTTACACAAATTTTCTTTTCTAGCCGGCGTAAAACGGTAGGACACATTCTTAAAAAGAATTTTAAAAATAATCCCGAAATTTTAGAAATTTTACATCCTTATGCGCATCTGCGCCCAGAAAATTTAAGTGTCGATTTGTATATACAAGTTGCATCAACAGTTAAAAATTGATTAAAATTTTAAAAATAGAACATATTTTTCAAAGTGCTTCACTGGTTTTTGCTGCTATTACTGAATCAGTGCAGCGAATTGGTTAAAGATCAACGGCTTCAACCTGTTACAAGCGCATCAGATCTTAAAAAATTATCAGCTCCACCCGCAAATTTTCAACCCATTCAAGAAGATTTTTTACCACAAAAACGTCAAAAGATTACATTTTCAACCGAATTCAACAAACCCGTCTCTATTGAAATATCAGAAGATACGGATATCCGCAACATCCTTAAAACATTAGGAGATTCCATCGGTATCAAGATTAATTTCCTTATTCCTGAAACGAAGGGATTAAATTATTCGGCTTCTCAAAAACCGTTTATCCACTTGTTAGATGATATTTGCGATGCCATGAACTTACGATTTTCTATTACAGGCATCAACGTGAAAATTGAACAAGACAAACCCTTTTTCAAAAACTACACCGTTCATTTTTTAAAATTCGCACGCGACGCTGAAAATAAAGTATCGTCAATGACAGATGCGTTGAAAGAAAAAGACCCTGATGGAGAATTTATTACTCAAGACAACGGATCGAACAGCTCTGTTCAAGTCAAAAGCAGCATCGATTTTTGGCAAGAATTAGAAACATCTTTGAAAAATAATGTTGGCGGACACTCAATTTTCAATTCACAGACAAGGCGGCATCATCAGCGTGATGGGAACAAGTCGCCAGCACAAGATGGTTGAAGAATACTTAACACAACTTGAGTACGTCATTGGTGCGCAAGTCTTGATTGAAGCAAAAGTACTTGAGGTTACTTTGAATCAAGAATTCCAATCCGGCATCAATTGGCAGTTGATGGGTGGAGATAGTTCTATATTTTCGTCAAATTTCCTTAATGATAAAGAAGTCGGCTCTTCATTGATCAGCGCGAACTTGAAGTCAGATGCATTCTCGCTCATGTTACGTTCTTTAGAAAAATTTGGATCTCTACGTGTTGTGTCTAGCCCCCGCATCACAGTATTAAACAACCAAACAGCTGTCATAAAAGTCGCCGAAAATGAAGTGTACTTTAAGGTGAATTATCAAACAAGTTTCCTTGGCTGGATGTCAAAAAATAAATCATCCAACGACAATCCATCAGATAACTATCAAACCATTAGCTCCAGCGAAATAAGGACAAAACCTGTTGGATTCATCATGCCAATTCAAGTCAGCGTTAACCACGATACAGGCGAAGTCATCTTGTTTGTCAGACCAACCGTATCACGCAAAAAGGGCGAGGCTATTGATCCCGCTGTACGATTTAACGCCAACAAATCAAAAAATGAAGGTAAAACAGATATGTTGGATTCGAAAATTCCTATTATTGAGGTGCGAGAAATTGATTCAGTCATACGCCTGAAAAGCGGAAATATCGCCATTTTAGGGGGGCTAATGGAAACGCGTACAGAAGATGAACGCAAAGGCCCCGCCGGCAGTGAACGCATGCCTATTTTAGGGCATGCTCTTGGTGCGCAAAGGGGAAAGGATAAATTGATTGAACTTGTGATCTTATTAAAAGCTACAATTGTTGGAAATCGATCAACTCACGATTCTTCTGATTTAAGACTAATACGCTATTACAGCAACGACCCCAGACCTTTTTAAACATGGCGCGCCCGAAGGGATTCGAACCCCTGACCTAAGGATTAGAAGTCCTTCGCTCTATCCAACTGAGCTACGGGCGCCTGTCTATAATGTAATCGAAAATTACTGACCCGTCATCTATCATCTAACGAAGAATACAAATTTATATGCAACCACGATATTGAGATTGCATTAATCTACTGGACAGGTTTTAAGTGGGGAGTTGAAACATTTTTGTTTTCTGTTTGCTGCAATGAGATCCTTCCCATCTTTATTAAAAAACATGATTGCAAGTCTATTTGTATTATTCTGGTATCAACCATATCCTTGCGTTCTTGCTCGCTATTTTTATCAAAAACGCTTATACCTCGAAAAAATTATTCAATCGACTTTATCCCTTACCCCAAAAAACCTTCCGCTTTCTCTCATCCGCCCAAGATTTAGAAAGTTTTAAAATTTGCCCAGTAAATTAACCGGATTTTAATACGGGTGTATTATATGTATGTACAGTATATTGATTTCTTTGAGAAGACGTATGTTTTTTGTTTTTTCAACTGGGCTGGTCTTTGGATCAGCACAACCATTGACTCAGGGGGAAGATGGGTTGCAAAGAAATAATACCCCCATGGCAGTTCTCCCAGGACAAGAAATACTATATCAACCAACTATACCGCTTCCCTTATCAACGGCAGCTTCTGTTTTACCTGCGGTTGATCCAAAAACTAACCCTATGGAGGCTTATCGTAACTTCAAAAATATGTCGAATGAAGAAAAAGCGGCATTTAGACAAGCATGTTTCATTAATCTGAACGAGATCGGAGACAATGGCGTTGTTCCTGCAGACAAATTGTATATTGTAATTCCCTACGAACAAGCCTCAGCTCCACGCGTCAAGCAGATATTCATCGCAAACCCCGATAAAGTTGCCGTAGTTGATTTTGGCGATCAAACACAAACTCCTGACAACTTCTTGCAATACAACACAACCTTAAAAAACATCATCTTTGCAGATTCTCAAATCACAAAAATAGGGAGGGGATTCCTCTCTGATTGTACAAACTTAAACCAGATTGATTTCTCCGGTCTTCGCAATGTAGTTAGTATTGAAAACGGGTTTCTCTACCACTGCAACAGATTAACCTCGGTTGATCTATTTTCTCTCAACAATGTAACCAGTATTGGGGATTATTCCCTCTCCGAGTGCGGCTTAACCTCAGTTAATCTATCCCCCCTCAACAAGGTAACCAGTATTGGGAATTATTTCCTCTCCGGCTGCCCCGGCTTAACCTCAGTTAATCTATCCCCCCTCAGCAAGGTAACCAGTATTGGGGATTATTTCCTCTCCGAGTGCGGCTTAACCTCAGTTAGTCTATCCCCCCTCAGCAAGGTAACCAGCATTGGGGATCATTTCCTTTTCTTCTGCACCCACTTAACCTCGCTTGATCTATCCCCTCTCAAAAATTTAACCAATATTGGGTGCTGGTTCCTCCGAAATTGCCGCCGGTTGGTCGAGATTAATCTCTCGGGTCTTAACAAAGTGGAGAGTATTGGGGATTGCCTTTCGTTAATTGCGATTCAGCAAAAATACATATTTCTAGTGAACAGATGAAAAAGCTGATTCAAACCCAAAATCCGGAAATAATTGAAACCAATTTCGAAATTGATTTGTTGGGATCTCCTCCCACAGCTGTTGAAAGCTGACAAAAGCAACGATAATTGTAATAAAAATCGGACAATTCAAGAATTGAATACCAAGATCATAGGAGCGGTTGTTTTCAAGAGCTTGCTAAGAAGCATATTGCTTAACAGAGATACAAGCCGGGCAATCTCATTAAAAAATGAGGCCATATTGTAGCAAAGTATGTTAGAAAGTAAATAAAAACAAATTGTATTTTCATAGAAACAGAGAGCTTTTTGGATCGTTTTGAAGATTTTCCTGACCACAGAATTGATCGCAAGAAATTGTACACAGTGCAAGAAATATTAATCGTAGCGTTACGGGACGATTTGCGGATGTGAGGGTTGGGAAGAGTTATAGAACTGTTATTTTGGTTAATATACAAAGAGAGCATGGGTGTTCCTCCTATTGTAATTAAAGAATTTGGACTCATCGATTCCGAGTAATACAAATCTATTTTTGAACGACTTTTGATTTCTACCCTTAAACCCTCTACAATTTCCGAAGAGAACATAAAAAAATAACTAAAATGTTATGCTTTTTTTGTTCGTTGTTGTTTGCCCGATTGCATACCAGCATGCTGTACAACATGACAGAAAAACGTATTATTTTTGGTAATAATATTCATGCTCAAGTCTATCCCGCCTCGCTTACAAAAAAGATGACTCTTTACTTATTGTTCAAAGCTCTAAAAGAAAAAAAAATAAACATGAGTACACGATTTAAGATTTCTCATTATGCAGCCGGCCAACCCCCTTCTCGATTAAATTTAAGAGCAGGGGACACCATATCTGTTAAAGAACTCATTCTTGGATTGATCATCAAATCATGTAATGGGTGTAGCGTTGTCATTGCAGAAAACTTGGCGGGCAATGTTACCGCTTTTGTTCAGCAGATGAACAATATGGCCAAAACGCTTAATCTGCGAAACACGCATTTCGTTAATCCTTCGGGCTGGCATCATAAGCAACAAAAAACAACAGCGTGGGATATGACAAAACTAGCTTGTGCGCTTTACCGTCATTTCCCTGAACACCATCATTTTTTCACAGTAAAAAAATTCATCTATAAAGGACAGCCGGTTTATACACACAATCGGATTGCATCACTGTATCCCGGCGCCATTGGATTGAAAACAGGCTATCACGTGCCCGCTGGCTTTAACTTAACTGCCATCTGCATGAAAAAAGACAAGAAAGGAAAAAAACAACAGCTTGTATCGGTCGTGATGGGAGAAGACTCTCCACAGATACGCGAGAAAAAAACCTGTGATCTGTTCAACCGTTTTTACAAGTGTTCTTCAAAGCGTTCACCAAAGACGTAAAATGATCACCCCGTTCACCATAGCTTGAATACTGGTCAAAGCTTGAACAAGCTGGCGCCAACAACACGACGGATGGCACGTCAAAATCTAAGTCTTGATAAATTGTTTGTATAGCCTTGTCCATGGTCTGACAGGATTTAAACTCATACCCAATAAGACAACGTTCTATCAATCCTGAAGACTCTCCAATGCCATACACACAAACCACATCCTGCATACAAGGCAACAAAGCATCTAAATTTTCAAACTTGGGCACACCCCCTAAAATCAGATAAATAGGTTGGCCCTTAAATCGCTGCAAAGAAGGAATAACGGCATGAATATTCGTGGCTTTACTATCATTGATAAAATTGACTTGTCCAATTTTTCTGACAAAGGCTTGACGATGAGGCAAAGGTATAAATGATGTTAAACTTTCAAGTATGATCGATTTGTTGATATTCAATAGACACCCCACCATCCACACAACAGCCGCATTTATAACATCGTGAGATCCTGTCGTAATTGGCATTTCAGCTTCTAGCTTGTCACCACAAAAAAGAGAGTTGTTTTTTAACCAATAGCCTTCACTGGGCGTTAAACTTAACGTTAACCCTGAATAATTTTTGGCTATTCTTTCACTCCAAAAATCATTTGTAACAATGATTGTTTGCTGAGACACTTTTAATAACTGTTCTTTAGCTTCCGCATAAACTCCCATCGTTTTGTGATGTTCTAAATGGTCTTCATCAAGATTAAGCAAAATACCAATATCAAGCTGAACAGAAGCCGGTGGCATTGTTTCTAATTGATACGAAGACAACTCAAGGACATAGCAACCGTCAGACGGCATAACAGGCAGACTCATTACAGGTGTGCCAAAATTACCACCCAACGTATGCGGACTACCAGCTCTATCCAACATGTGATCTATCATGGCACAAACTGTTGATTTACCATTTGTCCCCGTTACCCCAATGACTTTAGCGTGATGGGGATTGGCAAAAAAAGATAGATCTCCTAAAACTATTAAATTTCGGCGATAAGCTTCCTGAATCAAAGGATCGTGCAAAGATACTCCAGGACTTTTTATGATGTGTGTATATTGATCCCAATCAATCGCAGGAGGACTTTTCGTATCATCAATAACAGCATGTCGAGTTTGATGCAGCACACACCAATCGGCAATTGCTTGACCTGTTACACCTCTTCCCAAAATCAAAAAAGACTGTTGAACCATAAAGAATGACGCTGTAATACCATTCATCATTATCACTTTATATGCTACAAAGGGGTAGAGCCTGTCATTTTTTTTTTATGCTGAACTTAAAAGATGTCCGTGCCAATTCAGAACGCTATCAACAAGGCTTAGATCATCGCGGATTCAAGGATATAAACATCGCAGAAATTTTAGAAAAAGAACAATTGTCACGTCAGAAACAACAAGAAGTTCAAATTTTGCAACAACAGAAAAATGATTTGGCCAAACAAATTGGAAAGGCTCCTTCTGAAGAACGCTCTGCTTTACTTAAACAAGGAGAGCACATAAAAAAAGAGCTTCAAGAAGCGGAAACTTTTTTCGAAACAATTAAGGCAGAATTGGACACTCAGCTTTCTTATGTTCCCAACTGCCCCCATTCTTCTGTGCCCATAGGAAAAGATGAAAAAGATAATGTTGAGTTAAAAAAAATTGGTGAACCCCGTAAATTTGATTTCACCCCGTTAGAACACCATTTAATCGCCATTTCAAAGGAACATATGGATTTTGACACGGCAGCACGTGTTAGTGGATCACGTTTTGTTTATTTAAAAGGTTTTTTGGCACGTTTGCACCGCGCTATTGGCCAATTTTTCCTGGACACTTTGACAGAAGAATTTGAGTACACAGAAATGTATACCCCTTACCTTGTCAGGGCAGAGTCTATGTTTGGCACGGCCCAGCATCCCAAATTCACAGATGATCAGTTTGAAACAACCGATGGACGCTGGCTTATCCCTACATCTGAAGTTTCTTTAACAAACTACGTACGGGAACAATTGTTGGATTGCAAAGCTTTACCTTTAAGATTTACAACCCTGAGTCCTTGTTTTCGAAAAGAAGTAGGCGCAGCCGGTAAAGATATATATGGAATGGTCAGACAACACCAATTTTATAAAGTAGAAATGGTATCAATTACAGATCAGAAATCTTCTTATACTGAATTGGAGCGTATGGTTTCTATTGCATCAACGTTATTGGAAAAATTGAATCTCCCTCATCGTATTGTGACCTTGTGTACGGGTGATATGGGCTTCGCATCGACAAAAACATACGACCTTGAAGTATGGCTACCCTCACAAAATGGATTCCGAGAAATTTCCAGCTGTTCAAACTGTGAAGATTTCCAAGCCAGACGTATGATGACCCGTTATAAAGATGAAAATGGTGACAATCAATACTGCCACACCCTAAATGGAAGCGGGTTAGCCGTAGGTCGAACGTTAATTGCTATCTTGGAAAACTATCAAAAAGTAGATGGAACGATTGAGATTCCAGAAGTTTTGAAAAAATATATGTGGTAAAACCGTGCCCGTTCATGGCGTTGAATAAAATTTTCACAACTTTACTGTACCTCGATTGAAAAAACTCCCAAAAAAGAAAAACCCTCTGGCAAATTTATCTGAAACTGGACATGAAGTGGCTTTTTGGGGCCCGCCGAAAACCCCCCGCTGAGACGCCCGCCCCGCCTCCACCACGACAAAGCTCCGCCATTCACGTTCTTGCAACTGAAACAGTAAACAAAAAGTTAATCTCGTAATTAAAGGATACCATCCCGTAATCCGAGCAGCCTATAATACAAGTACGCGCGTACCGCATTAACAAGCAAAACGGACAAGAGCTGCCGGAAACAGCTCCTGTGACCAACAGGTCAACTTCGAACCATACACCTATGATTTCACTAACCACCGTATTTAGGGTATGGCAAAAATGGTTAAAAAATGTTTAGGAGAACCACATGCCCACGTACTTTTTGAAAGATGGCAAACAACTTAATTTTGACAAGGTTGTTAATGCTTACGACATCGCTCACCACATCGCACCTTCTCTTGCAAAGCAAGCTGTTGCCGCAAAAGTCAATGACGCACTTTGGGATCTCATGCGTGAAGTCCCTGATAACGTGAAGATCGAAATCATTACAAAAGATTCTCCCGATGCTCTTGAAATCTTACGACATGATTGCGCGCACATATTAGCACAAGCCATCAAATATGAATTTCCTAAAGCTCAGATCACTATCGGTCCTGCTATCGAAAATGGTTTTTATTATGATATATATTCTGAAAAAACTTTCACCCCTGAAGATCTGGCTCTCCTTGAAAAACGAATGGCTAGTATCGTAGACCAAAATGATAAGTTCATTCGTGAAGAATGGGATCGACACAAAGCCATCGATTTTTTCAAAAGCGTCGGAGAAGACTTTAAAGCTCAAATCATTCAAGATCTTCCGCCTTCTGAAACAATTACTCTTTACCGCCAAGGTTCTTTCGTCGACTTGTGCCGTGGCCCCCATATGCCTTCAACAAATATGGTTGGTAAAAACTTTAAATTGATGAAGCTGTCGGGCGCTTATTGGCGCGGAGACCACACGAAAGAGGTCTTACAACGCATTTACGGAACAGCCTGGTGGACCGAAAAAGATCTTGCTGATTATTTGCATCGTTTAGAAGAAGCTGAAAAACGTGATCATCGCAAACTAGGACCACAGTTAGGATTATTCCATACACAGGAAGAAGCTGTTGGATCTGTTTTTTGGCATCCTAAGGGCTATACATTATACAAAATCGTCGAACAATATATCCGCAAAATTCAAGATAAATACAGTTATGTCGAGGTCAAAACACCTCAATTAGTGGATCACAAATTATGGGAGCTTTCCGGACACTGGGAAAAATTCCGTGAAAACATGTTCGCTTTTGAAGAAGACGACAGTGAACGCATTCTTGCCTTAAAACCAATGAACTGCCCCTGCCATGTCCAAATTTTCAAACAAGGTATTAAATCATATCGTGACTTGCCTTTGCGCATGGCTGAATTCGGCTGTTGTCATCGTAACGAAGCCAGGGGTGCTCTTCATGGCATCATGCGCGTCCGATGCTTCACACAAGACGATGCCCATATCTTCTGCACTCCAGATCAAATTATTTCTGAAACACAATTGTTTTGTAACATGCTAAGAGAAATATATCATGATTTCGGGTTTGATGATTTTTATGTCAGATTCTCAGATCGCCCTGAAAAACGAGCAGGCAGCGACGCTGTTTGGGACCTTGCTGAACACGCCCTTAAGAATGCCGCCGAAAAAGCCGGCTTATCGATGACATTAAATCCAGGAGAAGGCGCATTCTACGGACCAAAACTAGAGTTCGTATTAAAAGACGCCATCGGACGCGAATGGCAGTGCGGTACATTTCAAGTCGATTTTGTGCTTCCCGAACGATTGGGTGCCTACTATATTGATGAACATGGTGAAAAAAAGCATCCCGTTATGCTCCACAAAGCTGTTTTAGGAGCGTTTGAACGTTTCATTGGTATTTTGATCGAAAACTACGCGGGAATATTCCCTGCATGGTTAGCTCCCGTTCAAGCGGTCATCGTAACCATTACTGAAAAACATAATAATCATGCTCAAAAGATCTGTGACTCATTAAAAACCAACGGGGTACGTTGCGATCTTGATCTGCGTAATGAAAAAATAAGTTTTAAAGTGCGTGAGCATTCTTTGCAAAAAATTCCTTACATCATTACTATTGGGGACAATGAAATAGAGAATAACACGCTAACAATACGCACCTTTGGCCAGACAACGAATAACACCATGTCCATAGAAGAATTTCTATCAATGCTAAAAAATGGTAGTCTAGTTTAATGGATTGTATCGTTTTTTTGGCTTGTATTCATATATGACCACGCCGATTCAAAAGCTAAAACGTTTACAAGCCCTAAAACAAGGTGGATCCTCTTACCATGGTACTGGAAATCCAGACCCCCATGGCCCCTCTGATAAGATTGTGATTGTCATGAACAAATGGAATATTTTCTTTATTTTACTTTTTCAAATTGTCCTTGGATTTTTGTTTTTTGGACTGGGTTTTTTGTTCTGTCTAAAAACATCCGAAGCGTTAGCACAAAAAAAAGCAGAAGCACGCAAACCGGCTTATGGTAAATTATACATTCCGACATCATCGGCTGATGCCCAAGACAGAAGCATTGTCCAAAGTATGGAAGATTACGATCGTCGATAAATGCGAATAAAATTTGACTAAATTTTAATTGTATTTTTGTTTTTAATCTTTGAATATAGAACTAGAGCTAACCGTACACGGAAGTCACTAATGCTAAGTCTATTATTTATGACCGTTTTTGCCGATCCAGAATATGTTGTCAACAGACCTAATCAAAGAGGTGGCATCACTCTTTTTGGGAAACAAGATTCTGCAAGTCCCGGAGAAATTACAGCCATTGCTGCCACAAAAAATAATACACATCGCTTACTTCAAGCACACTATGCCGAACGGTATATTACAGATTTGGATGAAGCTAAAGCTCTGCCAGAGCAAGCTCTGGCAACAGTCGGAAGCGGAGACAACCGGTTTTCAATTTTGGGCTTCGGTGCCAGCACAAAAAATGCCACTATGCTTTCAGTTAAATTCGAAGATAAAGCCAAAAAAGGTTTTTTATGCGTGATCAATTTAAGATCTGTTGGAAAAACTCAAGATGACATAAAGGAAGCCAAAAACATACCATCAAGCTGGTTACAGTATTTCTGGGATCTGTGGAATACAAAGGCCACTAAATTCAGCAGCACACAACCAATATATACGCCACTAAAACAGACTGAACTGCCTATAACTGATAAAGTGCCCACTGCTGAAGAGAATGATTTTGTGGGTAAAAATAATGGTCAAGATGGCGTTCTTTCGCAATATCGTGCTCAACTAAAAGCCTACGATTCAAGGCCTGATGAGACTGGAAGAAACTATTATTTATCAACTCTTCTTGTTCCAGTATTAACTTCTATCTTAAAAACTGGTCTTAAACCTGCTGAAATTCTAAAAACATATTTTGGTCAATTTGAGAATCCAACTACTCACGGATTTTCCACTTATCTACGCAATAACATAACATTGGAAAAAGCTAATGATGGAAACCATAACTGGTTTGGGAACACTACAACGCAGGAGATGATTGAAGCTCACAGTGCCGTCGCTACAGAACTTCGTGCACGCGTTTGGGAAAACTTTATGAATCTGCTAACGAACTTGGCAGCAATAGATGGCACCCAAGCACCCGATAAGACCAAAGAGGCTGCAAACCATGCCTGGACAACCTCTCAAAACAATTTAAAACTGATCGATGAACAAGATCAGGTGCAATTTGCCGATGGCAACGGACTAGAACCCTTCCCACTTACTAAAATTCCAGCACTTATGGCCTAAACACGAATATCCCGTTTAATAGGATTTGGCAATCCTTCTGCTTCCTTATTTTTACTCCTTTGATTTAAGATTCTATCTAAAAACAAAAATAGACACATATACACGACCCCTTTTAATAGAAGCAACACGGCATAATCCACCAAAATACTTGTTTCATGATTATTTTCTGTGAATACAACCGTCGAACAATATCCATACAAGGGAATTTTTGTTCCCCCCATGGGAATTTGGTCAATCCAAAAACTGATCAGTGATCCTGCCGCCAGTGAACCTAAAAACGCATAATCATTGATAACCATCAATAAAACCCTTGTCAGTTATAAAAAAATATTTGTTAGATTCTCTGCTTACGCATCGTCTCTAATTAAATTTTATTTTATATTTCACGTATTTTCAATACTATTATACTTTTAAATAAATTATAGTATAATTAAGATATATGATGATAAGGGACACGAAAATGGAAGACAGAGAATATTGTATCCGAATGGATGTTTGTCGCAAGCGATCGCTTTATACACGTTGTTTGATATTCGGATTTATGAGTATTTTTTCAATGCTCATTTGGTTAATAACCGGCTTTGGCATGTTTTGGCCAATATGGGTTATGGCTGGCTTCATCCTAACCATTTTTGTCGAAGCCTTACAAATTTGTTCTTTAGGTTGTTTCCGCAGATGGTTTAGCTTTTTAACACCAGAATGGGAAAAATGCGAAGTGGATCGCTGTATGAATTATAACTGCTATTCAAATAATACCCCCTGTTGCCCCACAACATGTCAAACAACCCCTCCATTCACAACGATACCGGCCGCTCCAACAATACCTGTTAACGCAGCACCGACACCTATCACAACCCAGGGGCAAACTGTTTCCGCATAAAATAATTCATTTATTTTATAAAAAATGTTAATATTAATTATATATTAAATAAAACATTAATATGGCAAATAATTATTCTCAAGATCCTAATATCCCTCAAGGAGATTCCGGCACAACAATTCAACGTATGATTCTGTGCGATAAAACCATTGGATTTTTTGGAATTCACATCCCCGCCCTGTTCGTCGCCATTATTGGGGGCGTTCTGGTTCAAATGCTTATTTCATATTTCATTAATAAAATTTTCGGTACAACTTCCTCTGAAATTGATTTCTTCATGGGTATAATCCGTATGGCCGGCATTCTATTAATTGCTTATGCTATTCAAAGATTCTCTGGCATTCGGAACATGTACCCCGGACTATGGCCTTGTGGACTCAAACCAACACAATTAGATCCCACGGCACAAGCGGTCAATAAGGTTTTATGTAAATTAGGGGGAATCAAAGAAGCCGCCTGTAAATTGGGCGGGCTACCCAACCTGGTCCAAAGCGTAGGCGGACTACCTGTGTTAATCAAATCAAGCGGAGGCTTGGCCAGTCTTATCAGTGAATATGGTACATTTCCAAAATTCGTTTGCGCCATGGGCGGTACCGCCGCATTAGAAGCTCAATTGCCAAATGCTACTGATATTTATCAAGCCATGGGAGGAGGCCGCAGCTCTTCTTGTGGTTGTTCTTGCAGCGCTACTTCCATGCCAATGGATGGAAGCGGGAATTAATACTAGATCTCGGTATTAACAGATTCGTACCCGTTTATGAGGTTTAGTATAGCTAACGCCATCTAATTTAGTTACAATCGAACAATTGAGAACAGAGAATCGACATCACATCTTTCTCTACGTCTAATGGCTTTGGCTTGAGCCCATTTTTTCTCTATGGGATTA
>Ga0074198_1000974_pt2 | contig 17395 bp, 19 predicted proteins | sample EPASupsiteSAE323_FD_64527 | JGI IMG/M metagenome (GOLD analysis project Ga0074198, IMG submission 64527) | Bioremediated contaminated groundwater from EPA Superfund site, New Mexico - Sample SAE3-23 | ecosystem: Environmental > Aquatic > Deep subsurface > Groundwater > Contaminated ...
AAGATCGACCCGCTGCTCGAACCGCTGCTGGAGCTCAAAGATACTATCATTATCATCTGCGGGGATCACTCGACACCCTGTACGATCAAGGACCACAGCGCCGACCCGGTGCCGGTCCTGATCCGTGGTGAGGGTGTCCGTATGGATGACGTGGTTCGCTACGATGAATACCATTGTGCGAACGGCGGGCTCAACCGGATCCGGGGTACGGACCTGCTGCCGATTGCCCTTGACCTTATTAACAAATCACATAAATTCGGGGCCTGAGGGCTCGTAGCGGAGAACCAGATGAGAGAACGAGCCGTAAAAAACTGGCATAAGCACTGCCTGCTCCCGGATGGCACTGAACTGCAGGAGCACAGCTTAAAGACCGACCGGGACATCGTGGTCGGGGAGTTCTGCCAGATCGATTACGGCCTGCGGGGTGCCGATGTGTACGTGGGCGAATCCTCAAAGATCCGCGAGTACGTCTGGGCAAGCGGCGATGCCCGGATCGGCAATCTCTGCGAGATCGGCAGCGATGTGATCGCAAAGAAAGATGCGTACATTGGCGAGGGAGTGAAGATCAATGGCCGGCTGGTGGTAGCCGGGGCCCTTGACATCGGGGAGAAAGTCGAGATCATGGAAGGGTTCGAAGCAACCGGCGCCATCGAGGTGCGAAACCCGATGCCGGTCTTCATGTTCATCATCATCTACTTAATGACGATGCTCAAGATCCAAAACGAGAAAGAACTCGACCGGATCCTCGACAACCTCTTTTCGGAAAACGAGGAGAAACGGGAGATCCCGCTCATGATCCCCGCCCGTTCAAAACTCAACATGAAACTTTTTTCCGTCCCCTCCACCATGAAGATCGGCAAGGGATGCCGGCTCCACGGCAATATCCGTGCGGGCTCGATCGATGTCCAGCAGAACTCCGTGATCTTCGGGAGCCTGCGGGCACGGGGCAACATCAGTGTCGTGGACGGCGTCACCGTCCACGGCAACGTGGAGAGCGGCAGTACGGTCTTTGTGAAAAAAGGCGCCCATATTTTAGGAAACGTGATCGCAAAAGCGATCGTGCTCCATGAAGATGCCAGAATTGATGGCACTATCCAGGCACCGCATGGGATGCGGATCGAGCGTGGACCATGAACATAGCAGAAATTCTTGAACTCGAAAACCTCCGGCTGGTCGAACCATCGTTTGCCGATCTCACGGACAGCAGGTACAACACTCTCCTTGCACAACAGGACGCTATTGAAGGGCGTCTCTTACTGGATGAAGCTGAAGAACCGCTCGCTCTTGCGTTCCAGGGATCGAATGGCTGGATTGCCGGCACGTTTCTCTGCCGGAACCCCTCGGTCTCCCTTATCGACCTGTTCGAGAGCGTGAACGGCGAGATCTTCCAGGAGAACCGGGCGGTCTTTGCCGGTGCCGTGCGGGAATATTTCAGCAATATCCTGGTCGCTGAAGTCCCGCCGGCAATCGAGGACCTCAATCCCGCAAGGCGGGGGATTCTCGGGGCGCTTATCGAGAATACCTGGGGCAGCAGCAGGGGCGAGACCTGCGTGGACTGCTGCTGCGGCTCAGGAGTCGGCTCGCTGGTGCTCCGTGACATCGGGTACTCGCCGATCTCCTATGACAACGATGCCTCCCTCCTCTCGCGGGGTATGCACGAAGGCCGGCTCCTGCCCGCAGAGACGATGTGCCTTGATGCCACAATCGCATCGCAGTACGTTGAGCCCTCGCCAAAAGGTATCGGGATCATGATGGGTGAGTTCAACAGTTTTAACCAGGATATGTGGGAAGCTATCGTGCGGGAACTCTTTGAAGCCACCAAAGAGACGCTGGTCACGGTGGGAACGGAGCCCGAGGCCCGCCTCGTGGCCGAATGGGGCAAAGATATGGGACGGACTGTTCAAGTTCGGGAGAATCCCGCAGATCCCATCTACGATCTCTGGGTATGCGAATCGCACGTTTAAAAATAATGCGGGAAGAAGAAAGAAAAAATTATTCCGGTGGCTGGACGCGTTTTAACCGCTCGGTGACCGGGTCGCCGTTTTCGTGTACACTTCTGAACGGGGGGGTGCAGGCCCGTATCCCCCGTTTATGCGAGAACATCTCGTCAGTATTGAGATTTTCTCCGGTAAGCTTCCGGGTCAGGTTCTCCAGGTCTTTTTTTACCTGCAGTTCCTGCTCTTCAGGTTCCATAATTATACTGATACATCTGGGAGAATATAGAATTTTGCGAGTATTTACCGGAACACGTTGTTGTGCCGGCCCATTATCTACGGGCGGGCGGATTTTTCCGGCTGCCAGAGGCCGATTGGATTTCCTTCGGAGTCCAGGATGATCGCGACCAGCCCGACGGTTTTTATCTCCTCTTTCGGTCGCACGATCTTGCCCCCAAGCTTCTCCACGTTTGCGAGTATCTTGTCGAGAGCATCGACATTAACGAAGTTGATGATGGGCTCGGTCATCTGCCGCTTGTACAGCAGGCCCATGTTCATTGTACCTTCCCGGGAATCCCCGGTGATGATATCATGGAACCCGGTTGAGGCCATGATGGCCGGGTCCATCGGGGTCCGCGTCGGTGCGATCTTCCACCCGAGCAGGGAGTGGTAGAAATGCTTTGCCCGGTCAATATTGTCGGCCGGGACCTGGAAGAAAGCAATGTTTGCCATGACCGGTGATGTATTTCGAATTATATTTAGGGTTTGGGATGCAGGATCATGCCCGGTTTTTTCCCGGAAAATCCGTCTGATGAAAAAGCTCCCCATTTATCATCTCTCACGCCGACAACAGAAATGACACATCTATGTCTGACATCCAGCGTATCCTGATCCTCCTCATCGTCATCGCCGCAATCGTTACCTCCGGGTGCACGCAACCCGTACCGCCGCCGCAGCAAGCGGGGGGCAAGGGGCCAAATCCGCCACCCGAAGAGACCCGGGCGGCCCTCCAGCAGGTCCTGGATGCCGGTATCCACACCACCGGCATTCCCGGCGCGGTTGTGGAAGTCGCTGCGCCGAAATGGACCTGGAATTCCGCAGCCGGGAATGCGTCCCCGATCACCGGGGAAAAGGCACAGCCCGGTATGCGGTTTTTGATTGCCAGCACGTCGAAGACCTTCACGAGTGTAGCAATCCAGAAACTTGCAGAAGAAAAGAAACTCTCGCTCGATGATCCGATTGATCGCTGGCTGCCGGCCGATCTCGTGCAGAAGATCCCAAATGCCCGGATTATCACGGTCCGCCAGCTCCTCGACCACACCAGCGGCATTGCTGATTATAACGAGATCTCCATCATCCTCCGGGAATACCAGAACCCGGATATCCCGGCAACATACAAGGACGCAATGTGGCAGGGGATAAACGAAAGCCCGCTGTACCTGCCGGGAACGAACTACACCTACTCGAACGTGAATTACATCCTCTTAACCCTCATCATCGATAACGCGAGCGGGGTCCCCTATGAGGACTACGTGACCCGGAACATCTTTGTCCCGGTCGGGATGAACGACACGTTCATCATGGAAACCAACCACATCCCCGGGCCGCACATGACTGCTACCCAGCGTGGAGAGAATGACACGTTCGTGGATTTTTCCAACCTGTATGTGCAGTTCGACCGCGGTGCGGGAGACATTGTGAGCACAACAGCCGATCTCAACCGGTTCCACCGTGCACTGCGCGAAGGGAAGCTGATCAGCAAATCGTCGTTCGCCGCTATGGAAAAACCCACTCCGCAATCCCGTGAGCAGGGCTATGGTCTCGGGTATATGACCACATTCAACGCAGCTGCGAACCTGACCCTGCAGGGTCATGGCGGCGGATACCCGGGTTCGTTCACACTCTGGGATTACCTGCCGGAACAGGATACCTACGTTACCCTCAACCTGAATTCAGCCGACATGTCAACAGAGAATCTCAAGACGGTCCGCACGGCGTTTCTCATGTACCTGAAAAACGGGACATCCCCGTGAGATAATTTTCTCTCACTTTTTTCTGCCGGACCCGGGTAAAGACCGGATCTTATGTGACAGTGGAGCCGGGGTTGATTGGTATTATAAGAATTGATAGCATGGCAGCAGGGAAGATTATCCCTCCCGTGTGATTAAAATGCGCCGGGCCATGCACTCATTCTTTAATTCCATCTTTGCATCTGTAGTTGATTGTATCAGAAACAACCAACACGAGATGAACAAAAAAAGATGCAGATTACTAAATCCATCCGACGCACCATCGCATCGATCCTCCTCACTGCAGGACTCGCTTACCCGGCCTGTGCCGCTGTCTGTCCAAAAGGTATCGGAGGCTGTACTTCCCCGGGAAGGTGCTTCCTCTTTGTTGATGCTGACGGCAATTCATTGTGTGATTATACTGCACGCACCGTATCACAAACTTCGGCAGGCCCGATCTCTTCGGGCCCGACAGTCCCCGTAAATTCCCCGGCATCTGTTCCGGCTACGGCACCGGCAGCAGATCCCGTAAGTGTGTCGCTGACCCCGGCCCCGGCTTCTACCCAATCAGTAACCCCGGTCATTGCGACTTCGGATACTACGACACCAGTTATCCAGAATACGGCCACGGGGAATTTTCTCGATAGCATCCACCTGTCAGCACCCATAGCCGAAGCAGCACTCTTTCTCCTGTTCGCCGGTATATTCTTTGCCTTTATCAGAACGGGCATTCTTGGCATACGGATTGAAAAGACCCTGCCGGCACTTGCACTTTCATCCCTCTTTGCTCTCGGGTTCTCACTGATTGCGACATCCTTTGTTGCGGGAACCACCATTGCCGGGACTACTTATGCCCTCTGCTATATGGGGGCCGGGAGCCTGCTTGCCGCATACCTCTGGCATGCGGGTGTGATGACACGCCGGATTGTGCTGGGTGTGGCAGGGTTAAGTACACTCACCGGTTTTGTCTTTCTTGCACCGATCATGCCAATGGAACTTGGGGGGATAGTCAATGTGGTGACCGGTGTATCGCCCCTGAATGTGGGTATCATTGTTATCTGCGCAGTCATCGCACTCGCGCTGCTACTGGGCAGGACATTCTGTGGCCAGATCTGCCCGGTGGGATCCCTGCAGGAACTGGTGTATGCAATTCCGGTTACAAAATTCGTAATCCGTCGCACGACAGTCCTTGCTCTGATCCGGCTGGTGGTTTTCATTGCAACAGTTGCAGCAGCCCTGTTCCTCATCGACCTGATGGCATTTACCGGGCTCTACGACTTGTTCTCCCTCACGATCTCGGTCCTGCTAATAGTAGCAGCAGGTATCATGCTGCTGTCAGTATTCCTGTATCGCCCGGTATGCCGGATACTCTGCCCCTTTGGAGCACTCTTCTCAATTCTCGCAGAGTTCAGCGTGTTCCGGCTGCGACGCACGGAGACCTGCATCAGCTGTAAGAAATGTGAAAAGGCCTGCCCGGCCAAGACGGCAGGAAAACACGATTTGAAGGGAGAATGCTACCTGTGCGGAAGGTGCACGGAAATCTGCCCGGCCAACGAAGCTTTAGAGTATATCCGGACGAATAACAGATTGATTGGACATTCATCAGCTAATCTGCCAGTTCACCTCCAAAATAACAGCAGGGAATTCTCCGGCATTGGTTCGAACCGCACGGGTGAACAAAAAAGAAGAAGTGATGTAGATAAGAGATGAGAGGCGCGGGCGTACGTTTGAATCAAGGTCGGGTTGATTTTTTCAGGCAAGGTTTGATTGATCCGGAAATGATTTTCGATCATGATCGGGATTGTGATGAAAAAATTTCGGGTAAGGTTCGATTAAATTTTCCGTCGAGGCTCATCCCCTCCGGAAACCCGGGGGCTGGCCGGGTCTCCGCGTAACGGCCCAGCCCTGAGCCGGTCATCGCGTGCCGTTTGGTAATTGCCCGGTACGGGAACCGGGCAAAGGGACGTGCACGAAATCCGGCGAGCGGAGCCCGTAGCAGGGTGCGACCGCATAGTTCCCGCCAGGTCAGCCCGGGAAATTTCCGGGCCATGCCCCTCCTGCTGAAACCCGGGGTCAGGGCGGTTTCTGAGGGGGGAGACAGCCGGGGCCGGCGAACGTGGGGGGTCTGGCAATTACTATGGCTCACCTGCTGATCCCTTCCCCGGCCGGGGAGTGATTACAAAGATGCACCGACCATCCCCGGAGGAATAACAGCGTTCCTCCACCACGGTGACCAGGCACTTCAGGTGAAACGAGAATATTGCAGTGAGTACCCCGATATCGAACACGCAGGCGCCGTGACCGGTTACCGGGAGATCCTCGCATTCAAAACAGCCACGGACTTCCAGCGTGAGCGGCTCAGTACCGGCAAGCGTGATCGCCCCAAGACCATGGGCCTGCCAGAACGCATCCATCTTTTTTACCACGTCTTCGACCGTGTCGCCGGCAACCCGCGGTGCAAGGACCGTCCCCACCTGCTCGCCGGTACGACCCAGCACCGGGTCGATATTGATCCCCATAACCATAGCCTGCGTCCGGAACGTCAGCACACAGTAGCGGAAAAAAGAGACTAGGTCGTCATCGGAAAAAGGCTGGTCTCCTCCGGCACCGTGGCGAGAGTGGGCCGGGACTTTCACGTCCCGGTCAGTGTTGGTCAGCCTGCCGATGGCATTGGATGAGAGCGTGATCGTTCGCTTGCGGCTGTCGTGCGGATCCGGCAGCGAGGTGATGAGCCTGGAACGCTCAAGGTCCCGGAGGTGTACCGATATCGTTGACTTGGCTTTCTGCGTGCGTTCCACGATCAGGTCAAAAGGGACCGGGCCGGCTGCCGCCAGCTCAAGAATCCGCAATTTGATCGGGCTGTCCACTGCTACAACCGTATCCGGTGTAGAGAAGAGCCGGACATCCTCATCCTGTACTCCCGGTACCTGCCCCCGCTTGTTTTTCACACATATATTGTGCATCGCAATGTTCATAAAGATTGTTCGCATACAATAGAACATTCGTATTGTTACGAACAGTGTGATCATCATGAAAGCAGAATCCTACAAGATTGCTGAAGGCGTGTACTGGGTCGGGTCGCTGGACTGGGACCTGCGAACGTACCACGGGTATACGCTCGATGGAACGTCCTACAACTGCTACCTCGTCTTTGGCGAGAAGACTGCGCTCATCGACAATGTCTACCCGGGCCACTCGGCCCAGATGTGGGGGCGCATTGCCGACGCGTTTGCAAAGGAAGGCAGGAAAGAACAGATCGATATCATCGTGCAGAATCACGTGGAAAAGGATCACTCGGGTGCAATCGTTGAGATCCACAAAAAGTACCCGGCGGCACCGATCTATTGTACCGAGATCGCAGAGAAGGGGCTGCTCCGGCATTTCCCGGCACTCAGCGGTGCGGATTTTCATCACGTGATGACCGGTGAAACGCTCGATCTCGGCGGAAAGACGCTCGCGTTTGTCCAGGCACCGCTCCTCCACTGGCCCGACTCGATGTTCACCCTGTACGCGGAGCAGGGCATCCTCTTCCCGAACGATGCGTTTGGCCAGCACCTCTGCTGCGCAAAACGGCTCGACACCGACATTCCCGAACACGTCCTGATGGATGCCACGCAGAAGTTCTACGCGAACCTGATCGTACCCCTGACACCGCTCTTTTTGAAGAAGGCTGAAGAGCTGACCGGCCTCGGCCTGATCGAGAAGGTAAAGATGATCGCACCGGCCCACGGACAGATCTGGACCAATCCCCTGAAAGTGATAGGCGCTTACGTGGGCTGGGCATCAGGTACGTCACGGAAGAACAAGGTGACGGTCATCTACGACACCATGCACGGGTCGACAAGGATGCTCGCCCATGGTCTTGCAGAAGGCGTAATTGCGGGCGGTTGCGACGTGAAAGTGTTCAACCTGCATGACGACGAGCGGTCCGAGATTGTCAAGCACATCCTGGATTCGAAAGCGATCATGGTCGGCGTCCCGACCATCAACGATATGCCGTATCCCAGTATCGGGGATCTCCTGTACTATCTCAGGGGACTGCATTTCAACCGGACCGGTGAGCGGTTTGCACTGACTTTTGGATCGATGGGCGGCAAAGGTGGGGCGGTGAATATGGTAGCCGATGAGTTAAAGACCGCAGGGTTTACCATCGTAGGCTCGCAGGAAGTCCTGTATGTGCCGGACGCTTCCGAGCTTGATACTGCCTTTGATGCCGGCAAGGCCATGGCAAAGCGCATTACCGGATAATTTTCTTTTTTTTTGTGAAAGCCGGTTGAACTTTTTTTGTGAAAAGTACGGGAAATTTACGGGCCATGCCCCGCCCATTGATCGTGAAGACATCTGGCGGAAAAGCACCGTGACGGCCATGCCGGGGATGCACGGGACGGGGGGGCGCTACTCAGACGCACCGGGATTTTCAATCCGCATACTTGCTGTTTTTTATTGCGACCACAAAACACATTACGTCCTGAATAATACGCTCACTCCACAAAGGTTCAGGTTTTTTTTATGAAAAGATCATCTCCTGACTGCGGACAACCGCATTCTCCTACCCTGAAACAACTTGGCTGGACTGATGAATTCTCCCGGGCATTCTCGAAATATTCCGCCCCCTACATTCCCGGCCGGGTGGCATGCCGGCAAAAAACAGTCTGGGAAGTACTCATTGATAACGATTCGGTCATCGCCGGAATCTCCGGCGCCCTGCGACGGCTCGGCCGCTTTCCCGCAGTGGGCGATTTTGTCGTGCTGCTGCACCAGCCAGAAGCCGGCTCCTCCACGATCGTTGACATCCTCCCGCAGAAGACCGTGTTCACGCGGGGAGCTTCCGGGAGGGAAGGAACCGACCAGGTCATCGCAGCGAACATTGATACCGTTTTTATTGTTACAGCGGCCGGTCATGACCTCAACGCCCGGAGGATCGAACGGTACCTCGCCATCGCCCACGCATCCGGGGCACGGCCGGTAATCGTAATCAACAAATCCGATCTTGCGGACGACCCTGCATTGCTTACGGGGGAAATTATCCCGGTTGCATCCGGAATTCCGGTTATTCCCGTCAGCGCAATCAGTGGGGAGGGGATCTATCGGCTCGATCCGTACCTTGCACCGGGCGCAACGATCGTCCTCATCGGCTCTTCGGGCGTAGGCAAATCGACGCTGATCAACCGGCTGCTTGGCCAGCCCCTGCAGGAGACCGGCGGCATCCGGGAGAATGACGGGAAAGGGCGGCATACCACAACCGTCCGCCAGCTCTTCATCTTAAAGAGCGGGGCACTTATGATCGACAACCCCGGGTTACGCGAAGTGGGCATCGGCACGGCTTCTGCCGGTATTGCCGAAACGTTTTCAGATATTCTCGAACTGGCCGAAGGCTGCCGGTTCTCGGACTGCCGGCACGAGCAGGAGCCGGGCTGTGCCGTGCAGGAGGCTGTAAGTGGGGGTATCCTCCCTGCATCCCGGCTGGAGAATTATCACCGGCTTATGCGGGAGCTGGCATTCGAGCAGGAAAAATCTGAAATCGGGCTGGTCCGGGTCGAGAGAAAACGGTGGAAGGCGATAAAGATCCAGGCCCGGGATATAAAAAATGCAAAAAGCCGGTTCTGATGCCGGGACGTTTGATAATTGGCCGGAACATGAACAGGCACCGGGACGGGCTCTTCTGGATCAGGGGGCGTGAAAATAAAAATAAATGAAACTGCTTACGCCACAGGACTTTAAAATTGCAGCAGTGGGGCTTGTCCCGGTTTTTAACAGGGAGCGGGGGCGGGGACTACGAAGAAAGTAGCGTACCCGTTACCGGTGTTCCTGGTCACGTGGCCCTTGCCCGAGGTATCCTCAAGCAGGACGAGGTCCCCCGGTCCCAACTTCCTGACCGTGCCATCGGTTGTCTCCATTTCCACTGCACCCGACATGAGGGCCAGGAACTGCCGGGTGGGACAAGGGTGCCAGTCGCCGATCCAGCCGGGCTGAAACGAATAGAAGCGATACGTCGACGCGGGTTTGTCCACGGAGATGTGGAACGGGGGAGCGGGGGGCGCTCCCGTCGCGAGATTCTGTTCGACCGTTACGGTATCAAAGTGCGAACCACCCTGTGCGTCTGCATATAATCGGTGATACGTCACACTGGTGAGACTGGGCGAGAATTTTTGAGCCATGGTTTGTGTTTCTCCGTACGATATGCGGGATTGCATGCTTCCCGAAGAGAGAATAAACAGAACGATGAGGGAAAAAGGTTACGAAACGGATTAGAGTCTTATGAAATATGCAATTTTTTTACAACATCATACTGAATCGGCCTGTCGATAGAAAATTGCACCGGTCTTTCCCTTCTGTCCTGCTGAAACCCGGGGGGCTCTACTCAGGCAGAGTACGGGACGGGGCTCCTTGTGAGAAGAACACGGGGGGGACGGGAGTAGACAGCAAATCAAAACAGTCAGAAACGTAAAGGATTTCTCAGCAGAGTTAATTATCGGAGAGAGAAGAGATCTGTAAGATCGTTGTATGAAAAAGTCACGTGCCATTATTCTGGTCGGTCTTGTTTGTGTCATGGTGATCGCTGCCGGTTGCACAAGCTCTTCCGGTACTGTACCTGCAACAACACCCGCTGCCAGGACCGTTGCCCCGGTGCCACCTGCCCCAGCATCAGCGGGAACAACCGCGACTGCATCTGCGGCTACGCCCTGGTCCGGAACCTGGGCTACGACATATAATTTCGGGGAAACCGGACTCTTTGTCGAGGTTTTTTCCATTACCCAGGCGGGTTCTTCTGTGACCGGGACCTATAGCAGCGGTGACGATTGTGAAGGCACGGTCAACAATACCGCGGACAAAACCATTTTTACCGGCAACTGCTACGGCACAATCAACGGTACCGCAGAGGGAAACAATCTAACCGGTATCTGGTCCGACACTGACAACACCGGGACATATACCGGATGGTTCGAATTTGAGCTGTCAGAGAATGGAAGATCTTTCCACGGCCATTGGGTCGACACAGTTGATGGTGTCGAAGCCCTGAAAAATACCACCCAGTTCTGGAATGGTGTGAAAGTATAATTTCCGGGGAATATTCCGGGATCAGATATTCCCCCATTTACTACTTTTTCCCAATCAGGGTTTCTTTCGCAAGTAACGGGAGGCCCGGGCCCCGCCCATCCCCACTGAAACCCGGGGCTGGCCGGCTCTCGCGTAACCGGTCCATCCTTGAACCGGTGATCGTAGCCGTTTGGCAATTGCCCGGAACAGGAACGAGCACCGGACCGGGCATGTACCGGAACGTTTGGAAAAATGAGCAGTACCGGAAAAGGCTGAGCTACTCCGAAGCCGGAAGGATGGGTGGTACTGGAAAAAATGGTATGACCATCATTAAGCCCCATGAGGACCAAGCGAATACCCATGAAAGTCAGTATCGACCGTTCAACTTGCGTCAGCTGTGGGTCATGCTGGGATACATGCCCGGGCTTTTTCGAACAGAATCCCGATGATTCGTTCAGTCAGATTATAGAAAAATTCCGGCTCAATGGAGATATCGCACAGGGCATGACACAACCTGAACTGGACGATTGCGCTAAGGATGCGGCTGATCTTTGCCCTGTGCAGATCATCAGCATTGAAAATAATTGAAGGCATCTAATTGAGGGGATCGCTCCAACGTCATGGCCCGGGGGCTGGCCGGTCTCCGCGTAACGGCCCAGCGTTGAGCCGGTCATCGCAGGCCGTTCGGCGATTGTCCGGAACAGGAACGGGCACCGGAACGTGCACGTACCGGAGATTTTGGGAGAGTCAGTAGTACTTGAAAGGGCTCAACTTCTCCACCCGCTTGTGGGTGATAAGCTCCGGCAGGACCGGCTCATGCTCCCCACCATCCTGTCAAGGGTCAGCCCTACAACTTTACTGAAAATGAGGTGAGTGTTCGTGCCGTCATTAAAATAAGGGAACCCCTCGACAATCCGGAGAAACCCCCCGACTGCATCAGGAACATTCAGGGATTTTTTTCATTAAATGTATGGATACATTTTCCGTATTGAAGTCAAGATATTTTTTTAAGAGGAGCCGGGTTTCCGGGTTGATTTCATACCGGGCATTCTTCCCGGCTTTTTGTACGCAGATAAGATTCTCGTCCCTCAGCCGGTTCGTGTACCAGGTGACCGTGGGTCCGGCTAACCCCAGCTGTTCAACCAGATCCTTCCGGGTAATGTCAGGATTCATCAGGAGCATTGTAAGAATCCGGCAATCCGTGTCATTCTGCAGATGTTGCCCTGCATGATTCCCGAATCCGGAAAATGCTTATTGACGGCGGGATAGTCAAAGGCATTTACGCGTGGGGACCACCCACGTTAACAAAAGAACAATCGAAAGAACCTTGTTCTCATTTCTCTGTAACTCTGGAACTCAATTACCGGGGAAAGGGCGTGACAGCGTTGATTAACGAGAGTACAGGGAGTGTAATCCTACCACAAGAGTTTTCGTAAGGAGTTGATTCATGTGATCCAAATTTGCATAAATAGTACTGAACGAGAATGAAACCAAAGAAAAAAAACTTAACGAGCATCTGCCCGGTATTAATTCTCCTTATTGTCTGTAGTATATGCATCTGCCCCGGCTCAGGAAAGATCGAGGATTCCTCTGATATTACGATTAGTCCTATTGGGGATCATGCCGTGGGGGATATCTTCAATATTTCCGGAACAACAAATTTTCCGGTTAACACAACGTTATGGATCCAGGCAGGGCCAAAAGAATACACAAAATATCCCCCGCACTACATTGGCGAGAAAGTCCAGATTGTTCAGGGAACAAACAGTAATCTCTGGTCAATCCAAATTAATTCCTCCACATTTGCCATCGATGAGTATAATGTTCTGGTCTCACCGTTGATCAATGATTCTTCCGTCTTCAGCTATACCAGATTCAACATAACAGCCAGACACACCGGAACTCTGCAAACCACATCTGTGCCTTCAACCACCATCCCGCGGGATTCACCGTCGCCACCTGCCTCATCTCAGCCAACTGTTTACCCTCATGAAGGCTACTGGATCACAATCGATTCACAGCCGATAGGCACACAATATATCGGAGAATCATTCACCATTTCTGGAACAACAAATATCTCGTCGGGCAATGAACTCCTTGCCGAGATCTATCCGCTGAATCAGTTACGTAGTATCAAGGGTACGATCTATAGCGGATCTGCGGGGAGGGTGACGATTAAGGAAGGACCCTATGGGAAAAATACCTGGTCTTATCCGGTCGATCTTTCGGATTTTAAACCGGATGAATACAGAGTCATTGTTTCATCGTATCAGTCCGATGCGGAAGATGATGCCATGTTCTCGGTATATGAGAAGCCATCCGCTACAACTAATTGTTCCTCACCGAACATTTCCTGCAGGGTATCAGAGACGAGTCCGACACAACAATCCGCATTACACCTGGATCCGCTCGGACTTATTGTCCTCATTTTCTGTATAATGTTCATTCAGAAGTACCGGCCGGGTTGAGGCGTTATTCCGGAACCGGAAGAAATGGCTGTTTCAGGGTACCAAGATCCAGACCGTGGAACTACACTCATGAGGGGCTGAACCCCATCACTAACCATCAGGGTTCAAAACAGCCCCGGTTTGCCACATTTTGCCCGTACCCGACCGGCCTGTTTCGGGGGTTTTGGGGCGCCGTTTTCCGGGAAACCCTGTTTTAACCCCTGATTGCCAAAACGGATATTTTACGAAGAGAAAAACCGGCCTGTTTAGAGCTGTTTGGATTGACGATCTCTGGCTGCCCCGGGGTGCAGGAAGTGAGGGTAGGGGCGGTAAAAGAACCCCCCTTTTGGGATAGGTCATTACGGGTTCGGGTCATGGGAGACCTGCACTCCGCTCAACTTACATCTCCGTCGGAGACCTGCTCCATGAGCACGAATCCGGGCCTCCAAATTGACAGTAATTCATGAAAAAACGACACTATTGTTTTTAAGAAATCGCATATCGAACCCCGTTTTGCTGGATTCCGGGGTTAACGGGCTCTAAAAAATCCGCTAATAGCATCAATTGGATGGGCGATCGTTTTTCGGATTAAGAGGAGTTGGGGGAAAATGAAAAGAAGGCCTGTTTTGGAGCCCGGGTATTCCGGGTTCCGAGCCCGGGCCCGGGCCCCACCCTCCGGAACCCCGGGGGCCGGCCGGCTCTTGCGTTACGGCCCAGCCCTGAACCGGTCATCGCAGGCCGTTTGACAATTGAGCGGAACATGAACGGGCAACGGACCGGGCAGGTACCGGAGATTTTGGGAAAGTGAGCGGTACCGGAAGGCGATGAGGGATGCCGTAAACAGAAACCTAATCACCACTGCCAACTTATACTAAATTACAAATCCGGGAAAATGTATTATGTCAGAGAAAAAATCCGGAACTACCGAAAAAAAAGCACCGTCCGAACGGGGAGAAGGGCTCAACCAATCAGAGCGGAGCATCCTGCAAAAGTCTACCGAGCGCCACGACAAGGCACTCAGAATCCTCAGCAAACTCTAATTTTCCATCGTTTTTATATGATTCCTGAGCCACTTCTCTATCTCATCAGGCTCTGATTTGTATGAGGCGACCGACAGCATGAATTCCACGATGGCATCCTCATCCGCTGCAATATAGTATCCCTCGTGGCCGAGAACGTTTTCTGCGACAACGAGTGCAGTCCGTTTGTTCCCATCAACGAACGGGTGTTGTGACCCGATGGCATGCAGAGCCGTTGCCGCCCTCCTGAAAATATCCTTGGTCTTGTTGATACGGTAGACCATGAAATGGATTGTCGACTCAGACAGGATACCATTGGCACCATCAAACTTCAGGATGATCTCATCGTGAATCTCGATGATCTTTTCAACGGTGAGATCGGACATGGTATTTTTATCTGTGCTCCGGTTCCATGCAAAGCTTCCGCTTGAAATTTCCCGGCCCGGGGGCTGGCCGGCTCTGGCGTAACGGTCCAGCCCTGAACCGGTTATCGCATGCCGTTTGGCGATTGGCCGGAACAGGAACGGGCACCGGGACGGGCAAGTTCCGGAGATTTTGGGAGTGGGAGTTTTACTGTAATGGGGCAGAAATAAAAACATCCCCTGCCATCAAAATGCCTTTGTAGAGCAACAACAATTATGGTACAGAGGCATCCTATGGGAACCGAAGCAGTATCCCTCAATACCGTTCTTGAATACGTGGATAAGCTCGATCTCGAAGACCAGCAATACCTTCAGGAGATCATCCACCGCAGGCTTATCGACGCAAAACGCCTGGCTCTTGTACGCCGGGCAAAACAGGCGAAAGGGAGCGTGCAGAAACACACGAGCCGGAGCGGAACAGCAAAAGATCTTCTGGCGGATTTGAATGGTTGAACTCATCTGGGACGAGCGGTTCAAAAAAATTTACAAAAAATGGTCGCACCAGCACCCGGAACTGAAAGCGTAATTCGCTAAAAAGATTGTTCAGTTTGAAGAAGAACCGTTTCACCCGTCATTAAAAACCCATACGTTGAGCGGGGTCTTAAAGGGACTCTGGTCGTTCAGGATTACCTATGAGCACCGTCTCGTTTTCGATTTTGTTGACGAGAGCCGGACACAGGTTGTATTGATCGATATCGGGTCGCATGAAGAAGTGTATTAACGCTCAAATCTTTTTTTGGAAATGATTCATGGAGCACCCACAAGAAAAATCCCGGGCTTATTTTTTAATTCGATTCATAATTCGTGAGTCCTGTTTTCCGGAAATTTTCTGGTGTGGCATAGCAGTTGAGTGTAGCGGGTTGAACGATTACGTTTCAACCAGAAAATAATCAACATAAAACTATCAATCCGTATAAGGGTGAGAAAGTAATTTTTTCCATTGGCGGTCATTCTTCAGAACTTCTCTTTCATCACTGCATCTCCCTGGATGCTGTACTGTTTGGAACACTCAGGCCGGACCGGAAATTTTCTGATCCGGCATTTTTACCAGCGTACGAATGGGTAGAGGAAAAAACCGGGTTCTTTCCATTTTTTTATGCGGTCGGGCAGATTGATGCCGCATTACCCATGACTGGTTATGCAGATAACTGGAGATTCCTGACGGGCGGTGAGATGGTCAATGGAATATACGAAAAGACCTACAACCGCAAGGGAAATTTTCCTAACCTTGCCGTGTTCTCGTTTGATGCTATTGAAGGAATATTCATGGATTTCCAGAGCTGGCATATTGCGCTCAATGCCTGCATGAATGGCGGGAACGTGACACCTGCCGAACAACGCATGATCTTCAAACCTTCGTGGACCCGCAGCCGCTGGATTCGGGCAGCCCTTAATGGCACACATTCGGTTCAGCTTGTTGCGCCGGAATTGCCGCTCGCGTTGGCAAAACGCGGGTATGTAAGAAATTCGAAAACCAAACGGATTGTTGAGAGAATGGGTTTTCCGGAAATCGCTGTGAAGAGAGTGAAAGTTCTGAGTATTCTATGAACAGACAAAACGGACGATGTAATCAGGAACCGGGTACAGAATCACAATAATATTCATCGAATCTGCGAGCGTCTCAACAATCCGGATTTTAAAACCGTGGAATTCGATGGGTTTAGAAAATTCACATTACGCGTTTCTTCAACTCGGCAAGGCTTATCGTACCTTCGTCCCGCCGCTCGGCAACCATGGCAAGATCATGAAGATCTTCCTTGAGGTGCTGGTATTCGGCGAGCGGGAGGATGACTGCGACCTTATTGCCGTTCTCATCGACAACATACTGTTCAACAGCACTCATAGGGATTCCTGATTGTACGTTGTATTCACCTGATGATATAATCGCTTTTTGTTGCAGGTTGTAAAAGACCATCCGCATCCACTCAAGACTGCTGCGAACGCTTCTCCTGTACCGGAAGGCCCGGGCCCCAATTTTGTCCCCTCCGAAACCCGGGGGCTGGCCGGTTCTCGCGTAACGGCCCAGCCATGAGCCGGTCATCGCATGCCGTTTGGCAATTGCCCGGAACAGGAACGGGCACCGGGACGGGCAGGTACCGGAGCGTTTGGGAGAATTATCTATTGTCAGGATGGCGAGAGTTTTTCACGAAAGGAGCAAAGACAACCGGGAAAAATTATCGCAGACCCTTCACCAGCAGTTCCATACGTTCGATAAATTTCCCGGCCTCCGCTACAGATTGCCGGACTTCCTGAACGGTCGGGCGGGCATCCAGGCTGTACTGGTCATCGTGTCGCAGTCCCCGCATATGATCGAATTGGAGAACCCATTCATCTTCCAATAATCCCCGTTCCCGGTAGGATTCGAGATACACCCCGATACAATAATGGCTTTTTTCCCGGACTCCGTCACGGTATAAAACCGCACGGGCCGCATGGAAATATCCCATATAGGCTGCCATAAGTGCTGACCGGAGCGCATCTGCATCACAGTCATACCCGGCCTCGGTTACCCACTCCCGGGCCTGT
>Ga0074198_1001294_pt1 | contig 17361 bp, 11 predicted proteins | sample EPASupsiteSAE323_FD_64527 | JGI IMG/M metagenome (GOLD analysis project Ga0074198, IMG submission 64527) | Bioremediated contaminated groundwater from EPA Superfund site, New Mexico - Sample SAE3-23 | ecosystem: Environmental > Aquatic > Deep subsurface > Groundwater > Contaminated ...
TTGTAATCAGAAAACCTAAAATGTTTTGACAATATTAAATTTGAACTAATAAAATTATTATTACCTTCATAGAATAAAAACCTAGTGATCAAAAATGCTCTGTACAGGGCTCAAGTTGTATAAGAATCTCGTTTCTTTCCTTTTCAAGGAGTTTCTTATCAGTAATATCGAATGCAATCCCCATCGTTCCAATGATCTCCTCATTATAATCAATGAGAGGTTCGGTATAGAGAATTATATAACGGTCGTTATACTTTCCCTCAAATGTTGATTTAATACCAATTAAGGCATCAGAATAGGCTTTGATAATACTCTCATCAGTGTTTTTAAAAATTTCTCTCAGGTTTTTTCCGATCCCCTGGTTCATCGATAATCCTAATTTACTAAGTGCTGTTCCATAAAGACCAGTAACTTTATTTTCAGTATCAATTGTAACAAGGATCCCAGGAATATGGCTGATTATTAGTGACAATCTGTTCTCACTTTCACGTAGGGCTCTTTCATTAGACAGTAATATTTTATAATTCTTTTTTAATTCCTCCTCAGCCGAAAGAAGTTCTTCAAATGCAGCAGCTAGATCATCATTTTTCTTTAAAAGATCTTCTTCAGCCTTTTTTCTTAATGTGATATCATTAACGTAGACTCTCGCTGTCTTAAACCGGCTGTTAGTATAAATATTTTCAAGAAAGACACAGTTATTAAGAGTAATCTCTCTGAAAAAACTCTTGTCTTCTTCATTTATTATGGCTGAAAGAATTTCATCTATTTCAAAAGGAATAAATTTTGAGATATCATCAGAACCTGTAATTTTATTCATTATTGTATGTGAAGCTTCATTACTCATTGTAATGGTTCCGAATTTATCGAATTCAAAAATAGGATCGGGACTTAATTCAATAAATGAAGCCAATGATATAATTTTTTCTCTATACTGAATAAGATCTGTGATATCATATGGTATTGAGAGCATGTAAGAGTTTTTATCAATAATTATCTCCTTACCGGAGAGGAGAACATCACGGATTTCTCCGGTCTTGTTTCTTAACTTAATTGGGATTTTTTCGAATATTCCATTATTTTTAAGAATAGATATTATATTTTCTCTCTGTTTAAGGTCTACCCAAAAGTTTAGGTCTATAGCACTTTTCCCAACAACCTCTTCCTGTGTATATCCCCACCAATGAGTAAAATTAGTATTAACTTTATAGAATTTACCGGTCTTAATCTCTGAAATTGCTATTCCTTCAGGAATCAGATTAAAGATAATTCTGAATAATTCTTCTGAATTTTTTAATGAATATATAATATTTAACGAGTCAGTTATATCTATAAATTGCCATAATCTTCCCATTAATTTATTATTATCGTCGTATAAGGGAGAAGATATCATTTTTATAGTAATATCTTCTTTAAGATGGATTTGTTGATAATATACTATATGGGGATTATCATATATTTTATCAATTATGACCTGAATGGGATTTGGATCCAATATCTGGCCGGATAAAATCGAATTAACGGTAATAGACTTATTCAAATTAGTAATATCTTCTGGAATATGCCAAATCTTTTTAAATGATTTATTTAAAAAAACAGGATGGCTACAAATATCAGTAATTAATACTCCCTCTTCTAATTCATCATAGCCTTTTAAGAGAATATCTAACATTTCGTAACAATTAATTCGAACCTAGATATTTATAATATTTGATTGATATGAATTATTTATCCGATGCAAGAAAAGGATAGTTAGATGATTTATCCTACCTGTAAAAATTAGAACTCTATTTGCGCGCATACATATAAAAAACGCTAAAATAACATCAATTATGGTTTATGTAATCTCTTTGGTTATCAATCAAAGAGATACCTGTCATGATAGAAGACACAAATTCAGGTTTCATTTTCTTCTCTTAATTGTTAAAGTGATAATAATAATTGCTCTTGATGGGTAAATTAAAAAGTACGTGCCTGATTATATAATGAGACAGATGAATTAAGGAATTCTTATTTATCTAATATTCTTCTAATAATTAGGAATCAAACCGGTTTCAGGTTAAATGTTTAACACTAAAATGAGCTTTATAGATATTTCGTTATATTATTATCATTACATTTTGTCCTTTATATATAACGAATCTTGTTGAATCTTATTTTATTTGCAACAATTCCAATTATTTGCTTATTCTATCCTTATATTTTTTTTGAATTTGTGTTAATTTTTATCCTGAAATCTATATAAATAAACACGATGGAAGTTTATTTCCTCTTATTAATATATAAATACAATGAGATAGCATAATATATTAAATATTTTTGGCTTTTATATTTCTTGGAGGTAACAATGAGCCGTATGAATCATAGCAATATTATATTCAAAATTTCACAGGGTAATCTTTCAAGAGAAGATCAGGATTTAATTATTAGTTTATCCCATGAAGAACTTCGAACTTTGTTTATTAGTTTAACTGATAAGTTTTCTTTACTTGAAAGATCTCATGCAAGAATCGAAACCATATTTTCAGCTAGTCCTCAACCAATTCTTATCGTTGATGATAATTATGATATAACAGATATTAATCCGGCTTTTTTAAATACGAGTGGACATTCAAAAGAAGGATTATTAAGAAAATCATTGAAAGAACTTTTTCCAGAGATCTATGATTTTATGCTGAAAGATCATGACGCAGGAGATGATGGATTCATAACTATGAAATTCCCTTCTGGAGAGCGTGTACTTGAACAACATACCATCAAGGTTGTTACATCTTCAGGAGCAGGAAACGAATTTTTATTAATATTTAAGGATGTAACTCAACGTGTTCACGCTATCCAGGATGCAGAGCAGATGCGGGCTAAGTTACTCCATGATTATGGTGAACGGGTAAAGGAACAAAAATTATTTTACTCAACGGCCTCACTCGTTCAGGATGATTCATTGGATATGGATGCTGTTTTTTCAAAAATCGTTGAATTAATCCCTCCCGGCTGGCAATATCCTGAGATCACTGCAGCACGGATAAAATATAAAGATAATGAAAAAAAGACAGCCAATTTCTGTGAATCTCCATGGAAGCAGGAATCAAAAGTAGTATCTAAGAAAGGTTCATTCGGGCTTATCGAAGTTATATATCTTGAGGAGAAACCATTCGAACATGAAGGTCCGTTTCTTTTAGAAGAGAGAAATCTCATTAATTCACTAGCCGAGATGCTAAAGACATATATTGACAGGAAAGAAGGAGAAGAAGAATTAGAAAGAAAGATGCATGATCTCGGAGAACGGGTCAAGGAGCAGACACTATTCTATAAAACTGCATCTCTAATCCAGGATGATTCTTTAAACATTCACGAAGTCATATCACAAGTAACTCAAATAATTCCTCCCGGCTGGCAATATCCTGAAATCACGGCAGCCAGGATTAAATATGGAAATAACGATAAAAAAACTGAAAATTATCGTGATACCCGATGGAAACAGGAGTCCAGATTAACTACAAAGAAAGGTACATCCGTTATCATCGAAGTGGTATATCTTGAGGAGAAACCCTTCGAACACGAAGGTCCGTTTCTTATAGAAGAGAGAAATCTCATTAATTCACTAGCCGAGATGCTAAAGACATATATTGACAGGAAAGAAGGAGAAGAAGAATTAGAAAGGAAGATGCATGATCTCGGAGAGCGAGTAAAGGAGCAGACACTGTTCTACAAAACTGCATCTCTAATCCAGGATGATTCTTTAAGCATTCATGAAGTCATATCACAAGTAACTCAAATAATCCCTCCCGGCTGGCAATATCCTGAAATTACGGCAGCCAGGATTAAATATGGAAATAACAATAAAAAAACTGAAAATTACCGTGATACCCAATGGAAACAGGAATCCAGATTAACTACAAAGAAAGGTACATCCGTTATCATCGAAGTGGTATATCTTGAGAAGAAACCCTTCGAACATGAAGGTCCGTTTCTTACAGAGGAGAGAAATCTCATCAATTCACTAGCCGAGATGCTAAAGACATATATTGACAGAAAGGAAGGAGAAGAAGAATTAGAAAGGAAGATGCATGATCTCGGAGAGCGAGTAAAGGAGCAGACACTATTCTATAAAACTGCATCTCTAATTCAGGATGATTCTTTAAGCATTCATGAAGTTATATCACAAGTAACTCAAATAATTCCTCCCGGCTGGCAATATCCTGAAATTACGGCAGCCAGGATTAAATATGGAAGTTTTGATAAAAAAACTGAAAACTATCGTGATACCCAATGGAAACAGGAATCCAGATTAACTACAAAGAAGGGTACATCTATAATCGTTGAAGTGGTATATCTGGAGAATAAAACCTTAGAATACGAAGGTCCGTTTCTTTTAGAAGAGAGAAATCTCATTAATTCACTAGTCGAAATGCTCAAGACATATATTGACAGAAAGGAAGGAGAAGAAGAATTAGAAAGGAAGATGCATGATCTTGGAGAACGAGTAAAGGAGCAGACACTGTTCTACAAAACAGCATCTCTAATCCAGGATGATTCTTTAAATATCCACGAGGTAATATCACAAGTAACTCAAATAATTCCTCCCGGCTGGCAATATCCTGAAATTACGGCAGCCAGGATAAAATATGGAAGTTTTGATAAAAAAACTGAAAATTATCGTGATACTCCATGGAAACAGGAGTCCAGATTAACTACAAAGCAGGGTACATCTATAATCGTTGAAGTTGTATATCTGGATAATAAAGCCTTAGAATACGAAGGTCCGTTTCTTTTAGAAGAGAGAAATCTCATTAATTCACTAGTCGAGATGCTCAAGACATATATTGACAGAAAGGAGAGTGAAGCAGCACTTGCTCAAAAGATGCAGGATATAAAGGAGTTAGAACATCTAAACAATACAATCGTTCAGCAACTGCCTATGCCCGTTCTTTTAATCGATAAAACTCAGAAAATACTTCTTACGAATGATGTATACATTGAATATACCGGGTACAGGAGAGAACAGATTCTTGACATGAGTCCATTGGATATGAAAGTGCTCGATCACTCTGGAGAAGGGCTAAAAGAATTGATGAAATATAAAAAACGGACCTATGGGGAATTAGTTAGTGAATTTCCAATTGGTATCCGGACACTTGAACAGTATGGCATTCCGATCTTTAATATATCAGGTAAACTGGAGAATTTTTTGATCGTATATAATGATATCACAACCCAAAAAGAGAAGGAAAAGGAGGTTTCAATACTTTTGACCGATTCAAGGGCACTTTCAGATAAACTTTCAAAAAGTGCTGCTGATTTGGAGGGGGGTATGGCCAGAATGGCACAGGGAGATCTTAGTTATCGTGCTGAAATTGAGCATGGGGATCCACTAATCCATATCAAAGAGGATTATAATAAAGCCCTTAATACGGTATCCACTCTTATTGAAAAATTAAATCACTCTATCAGTAGTCTTATATCAAATACCAATGATATGCTCTCAAGTACAGAATCAATTTCAACCTCCATTAATGAAGGGGTAGAACGTGTGAGAGCATCAACGGGAGGAGCACAGACACAACTTGACGAAACTCTAAAAATTTCACAGCAAGTGACAAAACTTTCTTCATCTATTGAAGAGAATGCCAGTATCGTCAATGAACTTATGAAACAGGCGTCTGAAGCAACCAACCAGGGAACCCAGGCAAAATCGCTTGGAGGACTTGCCAGTGAAAAGATGGAATCTGTTGAAAAGATAAGTCAGACAAATATGGAACAGATTATCCAGCTTAACAGCCATATGGCGGAGATTAATAAAATAGTTCGGATTATTTCAGATATTTCAAGTCAGACAAATCTCCTGGCACTTAATGCAGCAATTGAGGCTGCACGGGCCGGAGAACATGGAAAAGGTTTTGCTGTAGTCGCCCAGGAGGTCAAAAATCTAGCAGGACAATCGAAGAATGCAACAACTCACATTGAGGAACTGATCCATACTATCCAGATAAGTTCACAAAATACAGTTGATTCAATCAGATTATCTTATAAAGAAATTCATGAAGCAATTGATACAGTAATGCAGACAATAACTGCATTGGGATCTATTATAGCAACCGTTGGAGAGATCAGTGTAAGTATGAATACCATTAGTGGTTCAATGGAAAATGAACAATTTGTAATGAACCAGGTTCTTGAAGGAATATCTGTAATGAATGATGAGAGTGAACAAAATCTCTCAAGAATGAAAGTAGTTTTATCCGGGATGGAAAAAACCAGCACTGATACCAATAATATAGAAAATTCATCAGACCAGATAGCGAAGATGGCAAAAGAACTAAAAATTCAATCAGACTGGTTTCGTCTTATATAATTTTTTATAATCCAATACTTTTGCTGTTTAATAGGTAATCAATTTTAATGAATCTAATATTTACATAACAATTCAATAATTTAAATCCGGAAAGATTCGATATGAAAATATCAGACTGGGAAAGACTTTCAGTTCTTAAAAAAATTACATTTCTTATAGTAATTGTTACTTGTCTTTTCATAGGTTATAGTTTATTTATCTATACCGGTTTTTTCATGATAAAAATTAATGGAACTGTTTATAATGATATTAAAACTGGTGAGGATTTGAGAGCAGATATCCTTCCTCCACCAGAATATATTATCGAACCCTTTCAGATCTCTCTTGAAATGCTTGAGGAACGTGACAGTGATAAGATTAACAAATCGATATATACATTGAAAAGACTGCATTCTGACTATATCAGCCGACATAAATATTGGGAGGAATTATTAAATCCTGGTCAGATCCGTGATAAAATGGTAGATAAATCCTATATACCCGCTATGAAATTTTGGGAAGATATGGATTTAAAGTTTATTCCTGCTATGGAAAACGAAGATTATGAAACCGCAAAAATTGTTGTATACGGATCAATGAGAGATCATTACCAGGAACACAGAGCAGTCATAGATGAGGTAGTAACACTTGTGGAGGAACAAAACAAGCTTAATGAACAGATAGCAGAAAAAAAAGAGATTTTAATTTATTTTGGAATGATTTGTATTGCAATTCTTCTTTTTCTTACGCTAATTCTGGTAGAATTAATTCTATTGCACCTTCTGCGGCCACTTAAAGAGACAACCCTGATGATTCAGGAAATGAGCAGGGGACACCTTTCAAGACGCTTGGATATTAACCGTTCTGATGAAATCGGAGATATGGCTAAAGCAATGAATAATTTAGCAGATTATCTCCAGGATACTTTTACCGGATTATGCAAGATAGCAAAGGGAGATCTTGCGGGTTCATTCAAGGCAAAAGATGAATATGACGAGATAGCGCCCATCTTCAATCACCTTATTCTGTCTCTAAAAGAAATTATGAATGAAGTGAGATATCTTATAAATGAAGCAGAGGAGGGTAGACTTCAGAACAGGAGAGATCCCGCAAGATTTGAAGGATTATACAGGGAGATCATTTCAGGCATAAATAATATGCTTGATGCTATCGTTATACCACTCAACGAAGTACTCCGGGTAGCAGATGAATTTTCATATGCACACTTCACAGCCAGATTTGATAATAATATTTTAGTTAAAGGAGATCTGGTGGCCCTGAGAGAAGGTCTGAATTCTATTGGCGAGGAACTTTCTGTACTCAACTACAAACTATCCCTTCTAAGTAGCATAACCAGGCATGATATCATGAACCAGATTACCGTTTTAAATTCAGGACTTGATGTCATCGAAGATTGTATCAGTCCGGATAATTCCTGTAAACATATTTTGGAGCTCATTCGTTCAGCAACATATAATATCAGGGAGCAGATTAGTTTTACAGCAGTATATGAAAAGATGGGCGTTCAGAAACCAACCTGGCATAGAATATCTTCTATTATATTAAAAACACGTGATAGTCTTAATCTTAACAATATTGTTATCCTTGACAATACACAGGATTTAGAAATTTACGCCGATCCCTTGTTCAGCCAGGTAATTTATAACCTTATGGATAATGCCCTTCGTCATGGAAGATCACTTACACATATCGCTTTCAGTTTTAAACCTTATGGCGAAGATGGTATTTTGGTAATTACTGATAACGGGGTTGGGATTGCAGATGAAAATAAGAATGATATATTTCAAAAAGGATTTGGAAATAATACCGGGCTCGGTCTGTTTTTAATACGTGAAATTCTCGCTTTTAATCATATTACAATACGTGAGACAGGAATGGCCGGGAAGGGAGCCAGATTTGAGATATATTTACCAAAAGGAATATGGCGGATTAATCAGAGTAATTATGACTGAAATAGGATCACTTAATATTTGACTCCGATGAAAACTGCTCAATCAGTAAAGATATTAATCTTACATCTGTATGTACTCACTACACTCACAGGAAAGAAAATTATGTACAGGTTTTTCTTTTTCCTCCTTTTGAATCATAAGTCTTGATGAATTTAATAATACAGTAATCGTTGCAATCTGGTGCCCGATTGCACCCATTGCCGGAGATAAAACTCCGGTTGCAGCTCCAAGTATCAGTAAGATATTAAGACCGAGTGCTATACTAATATTTTCCAGAATCATCATTTCAGTACGCCTTCCAAGGGTAATAAAAGCAGGAAATGAGGTAAGGTCTCCTCTCATGAGGATAACATTTGATGTTTCAAGTGCTATTGTATCTTCCCTGCTCCCGATACTGACTCCGAGATCAGCTATGGCCAGGGCAGGACCATCATTGGTTCCATCCCCAATATAACATACTACCTCTCCATTTTTTTGAAGTCCTGCAATAAATTGTTCCTTCTCTTCGGGATGCATCCCGGCATGAACAGCATTTTGATCAATACCGCAGGAATCAGCGATACGAAGCCCGACATCCCTATTGTCCCCAGTTAAGAGGTGAATTGAAGACAAGCCCATTCTTTTTAAAGTATTGATTACATCTCCGGATTCAGGCCTTATTTTATCGGAAAGATGTATGGTACCTGATAAAACCCCGTCTACAGATACGAGTACTATTATTACCCCGGAATCATATCTGTCAATCTCACTTGACAAAGATTCAGGTATATCAATTCCATGTTCTCTGATGAAAGTGGGATTGCCCACATACACGGTCTTTCCATCCTGGAGATCTGTGACACCCATGCCGGGATTGTTTTTGGAATTACTAGAAACTTTCATCTTTATTTTTTTTAGCCTGGCAGTCTCTACGATCGCCTTTGCCACCGGATGAGAAGAACTCTGTTCTGCTGTTGCAGCTGATTCTAAAACATCAGTTTCTGTTGCATTTCCCAGGGGTATAATTCTGGTTACAATCATTCTACCGCTTGTGAGGGTACCGGTCTTGTCAATTACGATAGTGGTAATGGATTTACAGATCTCCATAAATTCACCACCTTTAATGAGTATTCCTTTCTTGGCAGCTACACCAAGAGAAGCGAGTACAGCAGAGGGGGTTGCAAGAAGAAGGGCACAAGGACAGGCTACAATCAGAACCGTAATTGCCCTTATATAACTCCCGGTCACAAAAAGGATTACTGCCGTAATTAAAAGCATTATTGGGGTATATATCTTTGAAAATCGATCAATTACAGGGTTTGAAGGAGGTCTGCGAAGACCGGCATCTCGGACCAGTTTAACGATCCTTGAATAAGTGGAATCTTCGGCAATCTTGATGGCCTTTATTATTATCGTTCCTTCCTGGTTTATACTACCTGAATATACTCTGGTACCTGGGCCTTTAACCTGAGGCAGACTCTCACCAGTAAGGCAGGATTCATCAAAACTTGAATTCCCTTCCAGAATAATCCCATCAACCGGAATCTTATCCCCAGGTCTTATCATAACTTTATCATTTACCCTGATAGTTTTTACAGGAACCTGTACTGGTTTACCATCCTGAATTATGGTACCAAAAGGGGGATTATCCGTAATGATACTCTGAATATCTCTTTTTGTCCTGGCATACGCATAATCCTCTATTGCTTCTCCAATTGTAAGGATTAAAGCTATTTCCGCTGCTGTAGTAAATTCACCGATTATTACGGCACCGATTATAGCAAGGCTTGCCAGTTCACATACATTTCTTTCCCCGTTGAGCAGGCCTAACACTGCCTCTTTCAGAATAGGATAGGCCGTCAGAACAAGAGCTGCCAGAGATGTAATTATGGCTATCTCTGGCGGTGAAAGAAAGCCAAATTCAGTGATAACAGATATTGCAACAAGAATACATGCAACAATAGTCCGGATAATAATACTTCTTAATCTCTTATTATCAGTCTCGTGAAAGCATCCACATGCAGATGAACAGGTATCTTTGAAATTATTCTGATCTTCGCTCATAATCTAGATATGCTGGTTGATTTTCTTTAGAAGATCGATTAAGACAAGTGTGTCTTCTTTACCGAGAATTGAGGCAATTTCACCGGCTAGATTCAAATGATGTCGGTGATGTTCTCCAAATGCTTCCGTTCCTTCTTCGGTAAGTTCAATAATGTAAGACCTTCTGTCATTTTCCGCCCGGATCCTCCTTGCATATCCGCCCTGTTCAAGCCTGTCAACTGTAATTGTAGTAGTACCGGTTGTGATTCCCAGTTTTCCGGCAAGTTCTTTCATGTTCATCCTGCCAAAGTGTCCGAGGATCTCTATTGCATGGGCATCAGAGATCTTCAGATTGCTGGCTTCTATTATCGAAGATTCCCAGGATGAAAATCTGTCAAAAAATTCGACCAAACCATTATTTAACTGTTCAATAGGATCTTCTAGATCATTCTTTGAGTCTATTATTGTCATATTATCTAATAGTTTGATTATAAAGATATTTGAAGATGTCTATATTTGATTTAATAACTATAATCTTGATGTCTATAGCATGAATTCAAGTAGCATATGTTTGAAGGGTAACCTGCAGGAGAGCGGTAGTTAGAATAATAATTCTTAATTTATCACTTTCATCTGATATTAATATGAAAAGAATATACGGGCAAATAAACTCTGAACCATAGAGTTGGATATTAAACCCATAGGTATCATATAATTTATTCATCTTTATGTCAACCTTTTATCCATAACAGAGTATGGATAATTCTTTTGAAATATCCCATGACAGGAGATGTAAATGTGAAAAAAATATTGAATATCTGGTTAGTTGTATTGATATTAACCATATTTACCTGTTTTATTACTTGTAGTGTTTCTGCTGCAGACGCCCTGGCTCCGATAAACGCTCCTCCTGGTGATGGACCTGGAATGGATAAGATACTTCAGAACCTTACTGAGAAGGGCTATGATGTCTCAAAGATTCAGGTAGCATTAAATGACGGAGATAATGAGACTGCTAAAAAGTTACTTGATGAATTCTGGACCGCACATCCAGATTCTAAACCTCAAAGACCACAGATGGATCCAGATCAGTTAAAAATGATGGTTTCAGATCTTGCAGGCAAAGGAAATGATGTCTCTAAAATTCAAGCTGCCCTTGATAGTGGAAATGTATCTGATGCCCATATCCTTTTTGATGAGTTCATAAAGTCTCATCCGAATGCCATTCCAAAACCAGTAAATAGGGAAAATCAGCAAAGTTAAAAGATGTAAAAAGATTTAAGTCCTTATAATTCGGAATTTAATCATTTTCAAATATAAAAAAATTAAAATTTATTAAATTATTAGATCCGTGATCCTTAATGAGTTCCTAAATTTATGATTGATTAGATATTTTTTAAAACAATTTATAAATTTTATCGAATAATCAGACTATACCAAATTTATTAATTCTGGTATCATAAAAGATATACTGTTTGTAATATTGTTGGTGGGGATGAGTATGCAATTTCATAAAAACGAAAAAATTAAAACTGGCAAAAGAAAAATGCCTGATTTCAGGCAGGTTTGGATATTGGTAATTCTTCTGGTACTTCTGGTGTCTTTAGTATCTGCTGAGGAAACCAATGATACTATAGATGCAGCAGGAAAAGTAACAGTCACCGATGTAAATATTGAACCTTCCGTATTAATGACCGGAGATGTTGGTACCGTTAAATTTACTGTTGAGAATACAGATAATGACAGTAATGTTGTAATTACGGATGCTCAACTGATCTCTAAAGAGATAACAGTTCTTAATAGTGACACATATAAGGTCAGCAGGACGATCGGGGCAGGTACTAAAACCGATTTTACATTTACGATCCTGGCAAATCAGCCGGAAAATATCTATTATCCGGCATTCTACATAAATTATCGTGACGCAGGCAGTTTAAGATACAATGTTCCTATCCGCGTTGAAGAACCGCAGCTTGCGATATCTGTATCCGGGATTCCGGAAACTTTTACCGAAGGCGTAACCAGTAAAGTATACCTCCTTTTGGGTAATGCAAAAAGTGTAAATATTACCGGTATTACAATATTGCCTTCAGGAACCGGTATAAAAGTTAACAGAACATCAGCTTTTATTGGAGATCTTTATCCACACAACGAAAAATCAATAGGTTTTGAAATCACTCCCTCTATCTCTACAAACCTGAATTTTGATATCAATTATACCTGTGGTATGAACGCACATCACACCTCATATTCTCTACCCATAAATATAGGCACTGATAAACTGGCGGCAGATCCTGTCATCAACAATATTGAATTGACCTCTGCTAGTAATGGGCTTCAGATAAGCGGTGATGTTTCAAATGCAGGTATTGATGATGCAAATGGAGTAATAGTCTCACTTGAGAGTGCTGCAGGAGAAAACGGAAATCCTAACCAGAAGTATGTCCTTGGAACTATTACATCCGGAGATTATTCAAGTTTTGATATTACCGTCCCTAATAACCTGAAGGAGATACCGCTGGTGATATTATACCGGGATACTTCGGGAAACCAATTGACAAAAAAAGTAACAATTAACCCTGAAGAGATTAACGGCGGACTATCTTCAGGAGAAGCATCCGGACCAGAGGTTTCCGGCGGAATGCCTTCAGGAGGGTTTCCTGGTAATGGAGGAGGAGCTCCGCCATCCGGAGTAACTTCAGGAGCAGCACGAACAAGTAATGGAGGAGGGAGATCAGGGGCACCTGGTGGAGTAAACCCAATGAATCCGTTATCAGGAATGGGTGGCGGATTAAATCTTCCAATAACAGAGATTCTTATTGGAGCAGGTATACTGATAGTCGTGATCCTGGGTCTGGTTTTATGGAGACGCAGATCAAAGAGAAATAGAGTCAAAGTTTCCCCTAAATGAAACGGAGAACGATGACTGAAGAAGTGGTCTGTCTGGAGGATATTGTCAAGATATATCCTCTTGCTTCAGGAGATGTGACTGCATTAAACCATGTCTCCATTTCAATAAAAAAGGGAGAATTTGTATCAATTATTGGACCGTCCGGTTCAGGAAAATCAACCCTTCTAAATCAACTTGGTTGTCTTGATATTCCTACTTCGGGAATTTTAAAGATTGGAGGAAAAAATATTTCTGAGATGAATGATTCTGAACTTACTAACCTTCGTTTATTTACTATCGGATTCATCTTTCAGAAGTTCAATCTCCTTCCCCTCCTGTCTGCATATGAGAATGTAGAATATCCTTATATTCTGAAGTACAGGAGAAATGATAAATCCGGAAGAGTCTCCAAATTACTGGCAATGGTTGGAATAAATGAAAATCTGGCTAAACATAAACCGAGCGAGTTGTCAGGTGGCCAGCAGCAGAGAGTCGCAATCGCAAGATCTCTTGTTAATAATCCTACAATTCTCCTCTGCGATGAACCAACCGGAAATCTGGACTCGAAAACAGGGGTCCTGGTACTAAAGATGCTAAGGGCATTAAACCAAAAGGGAAAAACTTTGATAATTGTTACCCATGATCCCGGCATTGCTTCCCAGGCTGATCGAACGATTACAATCCGCGACGGAAGGGTAGTGGACTCATGAGTGACATCATTTTTTCCATGGCTATCCGTAATATCAGGATTAATATTTTGAGATCTACCCTGGCAGCTATTGGTATTACAATAGGAATTATCTCTATAGCAGCGATGGGAATGCTTGGTACGAATATGACTGCTTCTGTTACCGAATCACTCTCATCTATGGCAGACAAGTTACAGGTAAGCCCTTATTCAGGTAAAGGCGGAGGAGGAGGACCGCCAGGAATGGGTGGAAGCAGTGATAACCTTACTAAAAAAGAGTATAATTCCATCATGAAGATAGCCGATGAATATGGATATGGTTATGGGGTTCATTCTATCAGAGGAAGTGTGAAGAAAGGGAAAGATACATGGAACACTCAGGTTTATGGACTTGAAATTAATGATATGAAAAAAGTCCTGGATAATCTTACTGCCGGTGGTTATCCAAGTACTGACAATGCAGTACTGATAGGAGATACTTTTGCAACAGATAATGACTTCTCAGTAGGTAGTATTTTTTCTGTTGGAGGAGATTCCGTCAAGGTATCAGGAATAATAGCATCTCGTGGTATGACCATGGATTTGAGCACTGACAGTGCTGTCGTAATGACAAAAGATAAGTATGAATCCATATATGGAGCCAAGGATGAATTTAACCAGGTAAATATTGTCCTTGATGATATCGATGATGCGGATGTTGTAACTGAAGATATTGACTCTACGCTTAACCGGAGAGAAGAGACAGTACGTGTTCAGGACAGTAGCCGGATGGCTTCTATGATATCATCTTCAGTAACAACAATTACTAGTTTTGCTTCACTTATTGCCGGAATTTCACTTCTTGTCGCAGCAATCTCTATCTTTAATATTATGATGATGTCAGTTACAGAACGAATCAAGGAGATAGGAGTTCTTAGAAGTATTGGGACGCAAAAAGTGGAAATTCTACGGATGTTTGTCTATGAGGCCATACTTATTGGATTATTGGGAGCTGTTATCGGGATGGTTCTGACACTTATAATCGGATATATATTTATTCAAATAATGGTCGGCAGTACCAAGTATTTCTTTACTTATGACAGCCTTATCCACCTTCCTTATGCTATGGGGCTTGGACTTATAATCTGTATCTTTTCAGGGTTATATCCTGCCTGGAGAGGAGCGAATCTGGATCCCATCGAGGCACTCAGGGCAGAATAATCAGGATATACTACCAAATTTTTTTATATACAATAATTTGGTAAAATATTTACTTTTTTTTATCCTCTTTTCTTATATCCTCGTATGAGAATAAAATAATCAACTGTATTAATTACAGTTATCTGATGGATTCTTAATGATAGAATCCAGGTTTGGATAAGAATTAAAGGAGAAAGATAAAATAAAAATCCGGTTGAATATGACCGTAATTTATTATTCATAAAGTATTGTGATGATCATGATAAAGAAAAAAATAATATGCCTGGCTGCAATTGCGTTTCTGGCATTGGTAATCTCTTCAGTTTATGCTGATCCTTCAGGATCAAATACAGGGTCAAAGATATCTCCTGTTCCAACACCCACACCTGAACCACAACAGGTATCATCTCAAGCCTCTGTCAATAATTATGGAAATGAGAATCAGCATAATAACGTTCAGAATGATAAAAAATCACAAGGATATTCAAAAATAATAACCACAGATCCAACTAAACTACCAAATTCCAATGATTCAACAGATCAGTTTCCAAACAAAGACATAACAAAGGATCCCAGAGATAAAGAGAACGGAGAGAAGATAGTAGATCCTGTAAATGGAAACAAGTCTCCGGATCAGGATAGAAATAAATACCCATATAATTTAGATCACCGGTATCTTTATGGATCAGGCTCAACTAGCAGTTCCAGTGACAGTTCAGGAACTGGAACATTATATGTCAGCAGTAGTCCGGGAGGAGCATCAGTATATGTTGATGGTAGTTACAGCGGAGTAACTCCTGCACAGGGTTCCCTTGCAGTAACCGGTCTTTCCACAGGATCACATGAAGTCCAGGTAACTGCTCCGGGTTATGGAGATTATTCAACATCAGTAAATATTCAGGCTGACGAGAGCAGTTTTGTTCATGCCACCCTCTCAAGTGTATAGATAGATAACAGCTAACCGATTAATTGGATATTTTACCAGTCATATCCATCTTTTTTATTAGATTTATTAAATGATATTATTGTGTACCTTTCGGGGTACTAAGTTAACATTCAGGGTTTCCTGGAAATGAGGCATAAATCATCATCATTGAGAGATGTTAGATGAAAAGTCCATAGTGAATATTAGAGGCAGAGTCATAGATCTGACAGGGTTTTCAGATGCAGTATCACTCCATCATTACTGCTATGAATAATCATGACTGGTTATATGATTTTAATATAAATTATGGCTAAGAAAGATAATTTGCCTGTATTATATAAATTTGGATCTTCCCTTCGATTCAATCATATGTACCTTCCCGGCAATAAAGAGATGAAGACAATCTTCCTACGATATCTAGCCACGCCCCAAGGATTAATGCAACACCCAAACATAAAGGCAATGAATTATTTATAGATGATAATATCATTGTTTATAATTCATCTTAATTAATCGACATTCTTTACATCCTACCTGACTATACCAAGAAATGAATGTCCATTGGGATGGCAATAATTCATCTCTTTATTTATCTTTCTTATGAATTGTTAGAACTTTTTTACCTGATAGAAACATATTAATTTCAGGCAGAGATAATATTTACATTTATGAAAAGATTGATTTTATGTTTTATACTTATTTTAGCTCTTGTGATTTCGGTTTCTGCTTTTACTACCGCAAGTATTTCAAAAGGGTATGGAGGATCAGGATGGGGTGTAGCAGTAAACTGTTCTGATAAATGGAGCGGATCAGTTACCGGTGATGCAACAGTAAGTAAGGTTACAGGGACGGGATATGCTAATTATACTGTTAAAAATCCTATTCAGTCAATCTCTGCCCACATGAAAAAGGATACAAATTCATCAAGTCTGCTGGTAGTTGATGTATTAAAAGATGGCAAGATTGTTGAATCCAGGAAGACGAATACATCATTCGGAGTAATCCTGCTTCCCATATCAGTTAGGAATTTTAAATAGTCAGTAATGAGCCTTCGGCTCGCAGATAATAATGAAACACACTGAAAAAAATCTTAAATTGAAGTTTGTTCAGAGTGTTTCGTGAGAGAGATAATAATTAATCACTGAAACTTTATATTAGAGCCCATCCAACCATAACAAATTTGATTGGATGGAATAATCAACATAATATAACGATAAGATGAATATAATTAATTATTTTGTATGAAAAACCCTAGTAATAGGGATATCATGCCCTATATTAGCTGAGGATCTGGTCGATTAATAGCTTGAACAGTTTCTGTAAATAATTTAATTGCTTCATCTAATGAAAGATTTA
>Ga0074198_1001295_pt1 | contig 17346 bp, 24 predicted proteins | sample EPASupsiteSAE323_FD_64527 | JGI IMG/M metagenome (GOLD analysis project Ga0074198, IMG submission 64527) | Bioremediated contaminated groundwater from EPA Superfund site, New Mexico - Sample SAE3-23 | ecosystem: Environmental > Aquatic > Deep subsurface > Groundwater > Contaminated ...
CATTCGGTGTTGATGACAAGGCTGCTATGATGTGGTTGTGGTGGGTGATCAGGGGGATGATGCGGGCTTCGATGGCTTGGGAAGTTTCGGTTAGGGGGAGGGCGGTAGTTGGTTGGTTTGGTAGGGTTATGGTTGTCATGGTGCATCAATCTCCAATTTGGAAAGTATGTCATTGATGATAATGAGTTGTTCATCGATTTCTGATGCGGTGAATTTGTCGCCTTCGGTTTCTAGATCTCGTGCAACTTGGAAGAGGTTGCGAGATACACGGGAGAGATCGGTGTAGAGGTCTTGTTCGGTGAATTCGTTGTTAAATGTCATACTAGGGTTTTCCTTTTTAATTTAGTAGTTTAGAGATCTTCACATTCATAGATGATTGTTTCTTGCAATGTGAGGTGTTGGCGTTGTTCTGCTTTACAGTTGACGCATTGATAGACAATGATGTAGTGAGTGTCGTCGATCCATTCAGAGGTCATGTGGTGGACGAAGATGTGATTACATTTTTGTGTCATGGTCGATGGTGCTCCTGTGTATATACTATATTGGCTTTAATTGTAGTTAAATGTTTTGGTGGATAGATTGAGGTGTAATGTTTTGAAATGTGATTTGGGCGCCGGTAATATGCGGGTGTGGTTGAAAATTAGTTTCCAGTAATATATAGGATTTGGTTGTTATTTAGTTTATTTGTGGTTGGTTTTTGAAATGGATGATTTGCGCGGTAATATGTGAAAAATAACTGGAAATTAGTTGTGGTTTGGTAGTTAGAGGAGTTTATGAGGTTTTTGAAATCCGGTGAAAAACGAATAATTTTATAATGATAGTTTTATAATATTATTTATATATTAATAGTTTTATATTCACAATTGTGAATTATTTTATTTTATATAAAAATAGTTTTATAAATATTTATAAAATTAGATATATTTAATTTCGGTACATCCAGAGTCATTGAATCCGAACATGTCAATAGGACTCATTGAATCTTTGGATGATGAAAGCCCGGAATATATTAGGTTATGGTCATCATCATATAAATGAAAGGGATATAATTGTGAACGATGAGATTTAAGTGATTCTAATTGTGATTTTTCACAAAAATATAAGTTTAATGTTTTGTTTTCAAGGTGATCATATGTAATGATAAAAGTATCTTCCTGTTCTTTATCTATTATGTTTAAATCGTGTGGCATAGTTGGGTTTACTCCTGTTTGTTGTGGGAACAGTCGGGTGTTAGGCAGTGGATGATATGAGTTATGGGGATTTGATTGATGTCACGGGTGACTTTGATTATGTGGGAGGTTTTGTTACGTGGGCAATAGATGCATTCAGTGCTAAATTGCGTGTGGTGGATCACTTTTTGATAGAGGTTGTTTTTTAATTGCTTCATAGTGGATATCATTCCTTGAGATTTTTAGAGATGAAATCGGTGTTTAATGCTTGTATGGTTTCTTTTTGGTAGTATACTGACATACGGGTTAGTATGGCTTCTACTCCATAATGTTCTATCATGTCGTTTATTTCAATTGTGCGATCATAGGAAGATATTTGTTCCTCTAGGTTGTTTATAATTTGGTTCATGATGTATATCATTCCTTTAAATTTTTAAAGCATTTGCGAAGCAATCTTTGTTCAGAATTCGAAGCCTGTGCGAAGCACTTAAATACTTTTTGAGGACTGAACCTCTATAACTCACCTTTTTGTTGTGTGGTGATTATAAAAGTAGGTGATCATTATTCGGGACAGGTTGGATCATTGGTGGGCCATGATCGATAATGGCCTTTTGTGTAGGGGACTGTTTGGAGGTAAGTAGAATCTTCGGTTGAAAGTGGGAAGTAACCGATTCTATGTGATTCTGTTTCTAGATAGATCGTTCGATTACCTCCATTGTTCATTGTGAAGGATTCATTACGAGTAAATTTTTTCATTGATTTAATGTTTGTCATGTTTGGAGTTTTCCTTTTTAGAATTAAATTTTTAGGTTGTTTAGTTAAAAGTAAGGGTTACTGGTAGAGAGTTTTATCAATGCTATTGTTAGTGAGATCTGATATTAGGGTTGGATATGAGATTAGATCGTTTTGTTGGATGTATATGGTTATTGTGTGATCGTGATAGAGGTTATGGGTGAGATCTTTGATTATGAGATCAAAGATGAATGTTGTATTATTGTAGTTTTTGGTGAGTTTTATTTGATATGATCGGAATTTCATTTTGATTACCTTTTTAATTGTGTGATGGTTTTGTTAGACCGAAGTATGCAAGGCCTTTGAGGTAGTTGTTGGTATAAAGGTGATCTGTTGTGTAGCCTCCATAGGAGTGAAGGGCTTCGATTACTGTTTGTAGGGTTATGTTGGGTGATTCGATGGTTAGTCCATAGCATTTGAGGGCACTTGTGAGGGTTGGTAGGGTTATTGTGTTGAGATCTATGCAGGATTCGGTTATGAGGTATTTACTGCTGGTTGTGTCGTTTATGTCTGTTTCAAGGTTGTGAAGTTCTATAATAGCATAGTCGTTAGGGCCATCTAGTTTATACCATGCACCACCGTATGTTTTAAAGTTTATGTCACCGGTGAGGAAATGGTAACGGTGATCGTTAATTAGGTCGTTAGGGATTGTTTGAAGTTGTTCAATCATGATTGTCACCTGTTAGTTACTTTGTTCAAGTATTTTAGATTCCAATGAGTCTAATTCTTCAATTATATTTCTTTTTATTTGACTATGACAATATAAAAGTCTCTCATAGGAGATTTTTAGATCGGTTATTTGATCTTTTTGACTATTACATATATCTATGGTATATCTGACATAATCTCTTAACTCATTTATGTCATCGATTAGATCGGGATTTTTAAATCCACCTTTGAGGGACAATGGTTTGTTTTTCATAATATGATTCTCCTTTTTTTTTTTTAGTTTTTAAAACTTGTTAAGTTCATCTTTTAAATGTGGGTGAGAACGTAGTAATTTTTCTTTTTGGTATTGAAGTTTCATTTGGGAGCGAAGATCTATGAGGGCTGTGAGATCAGCACGATAGGTGATGAGTTTCATTTGATGTAAGGGGTTTGGTGATGTGCTGTATTTGTTTATGTAGGTTTGCAACCTTTTTATTTCGCTGTTGATGCTTGAAAGAGTTTGTGCTTTGGGATTAGACATATTTGGTTTACTCCTGAACATTGGTTACTTTGTTTTCACTTGAATCGTTATCTTCGGTTTCTTCGATATGACCGCATATGTAGATATCAAGGGGATCGCCTTCACCTGATTCGTACCAGAGGTTATGAGATGATAGGACGGATTCGAGTTCAGACCAGTAGGTTTCATCTGCGTCGGCTTCATCTTCGGTTATGTTTGAATTTGCGAATGGTGTGTAGTATTTTCCTGATGGTGTGAGATCTAGGATGCTGCCGTAATAGACTGATATGTAGGGTTCATCGTAATTGGTGTTATTGTTTATGCAGTCTGGATCATCTTTTGATGCATTGAAGGCTTCGATCATTAATGCTGCGTCTTCTTTTGCTTTTTCAATTACACTTGGACGGAAATCTTGCCAGAAACTTTGGGCGATTTCGTAGAAGTTACAGGATGAGATAGCGGATGAGAGGAGATCGCTATAGAGGGATGATTCAGATGATAAGGGGTTGTTTTTGTCTATGTCATCTTTGATTTGTTCTGATAGTTCATGGATACTGGTGCATTCATTGGTTACTGATGACCAGTAGTTATATGATGATTGATCGTTGGTGAGCCAGAGATTTATATACCATGTTTCGTAATTGGTCCAGCCATTGTAGTTAGTTTCTTCATTGTTGTTTGACATAATGGTTTTGCTCCTGTTTGAGGTTTTTAACAAGTGATCTTAAAGGGATACACTTGAATTTAATCATAGGGGAGTGAGCCCTTGTTAACTACTTTAAAAGTTAATAATTATTGGTTACCAGATTATTGTGGTGTTGGTTTGAAGGTATGTTAAGTGATCGTGATCTTTGGTGTTGTTGAAGGTTATTATTTCGTGTTTATATTGGGATGATGTTTCGTATATGTTGTTTATTTGGGTAAAGGCTTTTAGATCTGTCCATACGGTTGATAGATGAGATGATTTTTTGGCACTGTCTTTTAGGTTGATGCTGATAGTTTCTTGGATGAGGTTTAATTTTTCGAAGCGTTCGCTTGTGTTGTCGGGGTAGGCTTCGATAAATAGTGATTCGGTGTCGCGTCCTGTATACATGGATAAGAGGGTTTTCAGTTGGTAGTGATCGGGATATCCTGATATGTGGATATGGGTGGGTAGGGCTGGATCTATGGTGATCTGTGTTTTTGGTGAATTTCGAATACTTATGCTGCCGGGGAGTTTGTATATGAGGAAATATTCGGTTTTTATTTTATCGTTTGTGGTCCGGTTAATGTGCGATCGGATGATAATTTCGTTTGTTTTTGGGTAGTGGTATAGATCGATATATTCCATGAATTGAAGGTGTTTTTTGAATTCGGTCAGCGATTCCGGTTTGATTATGCTTAAAATTGTCATGGTTTTGTTTACTCCTGTTTAAATTTTAGATGTTTTTAGAATGCTTTTTTGAGAATGGAAAGGATGACAGTAATATAGAGTAATATGTTGTTTAGGATGAAGAGCGCGGTTATGGTTACTTGTTTGTTGGTCATGATGATTGTGATCCCTTGTTTTTATGAGTTATCCTTATCATTGGTTTGTAATTTATCGCGGAGGGAAAGAAAGTGGTTGATGATTGATTCGAGACCTCCGCGAATGACAACGTTGTCACAGGATGCATAAAATTGGTGGTCACTGGCAATGGTGGTTATTTCATCATCAGTTGTGGTGGCGGTGATCTCGTCTGGTGTGTCTACAAACCAGTCGGCTGCATCATAGAGTCCACCGTCATGAGTCCGGATGATGCGATCTTCTTCGATGTCATAGACCAATGAATTGAATCCGTCAGCCGCGTCATCGGTCATGTGACCGTCCTCCCAGTCATTGGAAAAGCCTGCTAGGATGATATCTAGGCGGGGGAGTAGATCGGTGATAGTGTCATGTATGGTTTTTGCATCTACGTTGTCAGGCAGACGGATCAAATCTATCAGGTTGTGATAGACCGCGAAAGATGTACTGCCATCACGGTACTTTGTGATGACATCGGCGGTCTCGTCCTGCCAGTCTAGGGAGAGGTAGATTCCTGCTTGTTGATTATTGTTGTAGGGATCGGTCTCGATCAGATCGGTTGCGTTCTCGTAGTTTTTGCTTATGTTTTTCATGGTCATGGTTTTTTGTGTTCCTGTTTCTCCGCGCAAAGGAGTTTTAAGGCTCGCTTTGCTCTACGGGAATGTTTCAAGATGTTATCGCCTATACAGTCAGTTGCCCAATTGGGACTGGTATAGGCGATAACACTTGTGCTGAGGCATTGGGGATCTTTCGAACGATTAACGCGCCTCACCGCGTTTGTAATCGTCTTCACGTTGTATTAGGCTCTCACCTGATACACTATAATGTCTACTTGTGAGGATATATAGTTGTCGTTAGGGTTGAATATATGGATGAAATCGGGTGGAAATTTGGTAGTGGATTTTTTGAGATTGTTAGGAGCGCTGAAATGATTATCTGGACATTTTGGAGTTATTTTATATGGTGATTGACGATGTGGTATAAGACAATGAACGATATTTTGGAGATAGATTTATATAGGAGTTTTATAGCGGGTCGCTATTAGGTGATGAGCGTGGGTATAGGATTTGTTGTGTTGGAGATTTTAGGTGATTATGGTGATGATATGGAGTTTAGTATTGGGATGTAGTTGTTTTGCACAGGGATGTTCTTTGATGGTTTTCAAAAGTTGCAGGATATTTTGGGTGGTGAGAATGTTCATGGTTTATCATGGTTTATCATGGTTTATCATCAACATGATGATACATGCGCACTTTTGAAACGGGGGATATTTTGGATTTGGATTTATTTTTGTGTATCGTTTGGGTGGATTTTTACCGATGTCTTTATATATGGGAAAGATAGATAGTGTATGTTAATATTTTATTTTTATATCGTTGGGTTTATCTCTTTATTATATTATATATTATAGTTGTGAAATCGCTTAATTTGGGGTTATTTTTTGAAGGTTGAAATTGTATTAAAATGGTTAGATTTGAGATTTGATATTTTTATATAATGCTGATAGGTGTTTTAACCCTCTCTCCTGCCTCAGACTATATATATATCGGTTGATTTTTGAGCCTATATACTTCTCCAAACGATACAAAAATTAAATTCACTATTTTCAGAATTAACCCCTACTGACAATTTCAAAACATTAGACCTTTCCGTATTTTTTTTTTGTTCTGAAAAAATTTAAGCATTTTTAAGCCATGCGCACCAAAACCATTTAGAATTTGAGGTTATTTTTTTTTGTGTGCTATATCACACTTCGCTGGATACCAAATAAATAATCAGAGATCAAATCTTCCGATTTTATTTAAACTTCAATTTGGCCTTCTTTTTCAAACCGTTCGACTTCGACAATTGTCGAATTTTTCCTATATATTTGAAGAAAATCTATATAGATCACAATATGGATCTATATATTTTGTAAAGGAAACTTTACATTCTATATAGATCGGTGTGATAACTATATAGATCCATATTGTGATCTATATAGATAAATTTGAGCACAATAATCACTTTATTTGTAGGGGTTGGTATGAGCGGATGGATAGGTGACCGGGTGCTATATCGTGCTTATGTGATTGTTTTAGAGTTTTATATGTTTTGATAGATAAAACTAGAAGGGTTTTGGCATACGAATAGTGGTGATCGTGTTACGTGGTGTTAAAGCGCACACATTTTTAGATTGCGCGTCTAGCAGGTAGTTTTATATATGTGGAGTTTTTGTTCACACTGTGAATGGATAAGTTTATATAGGGATTTTATGTGCGCGGATGACCAGGTTGATCAGTTAGTTTTATATACTATGTGGAGGATCATTTAGATAGATTTATATATGAAGTGAAACGATAATTTATGCGCGGGATGAGTTAGTTTTATATATGTGGAGGATTATTTTGCCGGGTTAATAGGAGGATTTATATAGGAGATTGGGGAAGTTGTGGAGGAATAAAAATTATAAGCCTATGGGGCCGGCCCTGCCACAAGCACCTTGTTATCTATCACTTCACCATTTTTCAACTTTACCCTAACGATACCCACTCAACATATTTGATACCCACTCATAAAAAATTTATAAAAATCTCACCAATTTAACCCTAACGACACACAACATGGTCAAGCAAAAAATTATAAACTTACCTTATCGCTATTACCCAAACGACTAAACTCCACCCTGCAAACTAAACACAAAATCCCTAATCTTCTCAACAATTTCCTTACCATCACTTCGATTATCACATCTCACAGTAATTTCAAAATCTGGATACACACTATCATCATAGTTTCTCTTATACTCTTCGACACACACATAAATACCATCGTCGTCCCCATTATATTCATATGTATCTACTCTCCTGTGTCCAACTTTTCCAGATTTACTATCCTTAATGTCCTCACAACGTTCTTCAATCAACTCTAATTTAAACTTTCCCATACAATATAATTACACCCACATATTATAAAATACCAACACATTACCACCATACATATATGCTCCTAACTCCAACCTAGCCAGTTATGTTACGCCGACGATGTGAACACTGTCTCACCATATTCGCCACCCAACCCAACGAAATCCGCCGTTATCGCGCCATCTTCTGTTCCAAGTATTGCGCAGGCCCCAATAACAGCCTACTCCACACCTCCAAATATAAACGAACATGCACCACCTGTCAAAAACCCTTCGCCACCCTACAAAAAGATCAACTCTATTGTTGTCTCGAATGCGAACCAGGCGGTTACACCGAATGATCCTTAACCGTTCATTCATTTTATAAAAGGTAAACGCCAACACACCACTATGGATCCAATAACCATACTAACCTTCATAATCGGAGCCCTCGTAGCCGCAATCCCAATTGCCTACAACTACAGCAAAAAACTAGCCCTGGCGCTCGCCTACATCCAAATGGTGCTTAACGTCATCAACAAAATTCTCCAAGGAAACCTCGATCACGTTTGGACCGACGCCGAGTACGCCGAAGTCGGCAAAGCAGTTGTACCAATCGCACTAAAAATCAACGATGATCTGGGCGTCAACGCAGAAATCAAAAGTTAGGAGATTCACATGTCAGGAGATTCCATCTCCCAACACCCTACGGTAAATAACAACTAATCTTCTATTAAAAAATCTCTTTTTATTCTATCAATCGCAAACTTAAACTCTTCTTCCAACATCTCCCTAGTGAACAATGGATTAACTTCACATGTAGACATCTTAATAACATTACCAGGAAGCGAATACATCAAACTAGTATCATCACTCACCGCCGGTGTTCCTATCAACACAACTTTAACATCCCCACCATAATTACATTTTATAATCTCACTACAAAATAAACTCTTCCTAGCGACAGACTTAAAATGCAAAAGATCTGGTTCATCAACAATAACAACATCATACCCCTCATCCATGTTCAAAAAACTTTCACCAGATCTAAACTTAACACTCGCGTCACAAACTTCCTGCATACATTTAGTAGCATAATAATTTACCTTTAAATCCTTAACAAAACAACATCCACTTGCAACGTCAAACAAATCCACATACACATTAAATAAAGTTCTCGCCATATCTAACGTAGAAGTAACATATACTACATTTTTATCCATCTTTAAATATTCATTTGTTAACCACATAGCCATTGTAGTTTTACCACTGCGAAACCCAAGACGAACAACACTACTATATTTATATGCCAAAACCTTATCTACAATCTCTTGCTGCTTCGGCCAAAGTTTAAATACCATGGATACATCTATGTTGCCAAACTATATAAAACTATCGCACGCCAATAAACCTTTCAATGCCTACCAAATCAACTAGATTTTCAAAACAGAGCCCACAACGCACAGAATCAACCTCATAACAAAACAAACAAAGGACAAGGTTTCCCTCGCCCTTCTTTTGTCTTGTCACTAATGGGCACATACAGGTGGTCATTACCAACATATTAACCTTGTGTTACTATCGCGGATCCATACACTACTAACCTTGTAACATATAGTTTTATATAACTTAAACACAACATCTATGTTGTATGAACTTCAAATTTGCAGGCATTTCTACTACCGATGTAGATGCTCCAGTTGAAAAAATCACCACCACGACCACCGAACTTGTTGGAAACTCCAATGGAAAACTCTTTGTCGCTATCACCGATCTAGATCCAAATGTCCCCAACGTGATTGGCCTCATCTTCAATGGTGACATCGTAAAAGTTCGCAAGAATGAAACTTACATGGGCACTAACACCGAACAGACCAAGGCCAAAGGCTACAAACTCTATGCTTTCGATGTTCCAATGCGATATATCCATGAAGTCCCAAAGCCAGCAACCTACACCATCCAGTTCGTAGGCGGCGTTATGACCAATGAACGATTCACGGAAGAGATCAAGTCTCCTGTATACACCCTTGAAATCATCAGTGATGAACCCCGTGTTGGCGACTACGTGCCCGATTGATCGGCGTTCAAATCTCACCCTCTATTTTAATCGCCAAACCCTGTAGCCTATCACCGTTACCCAAACGACACTTCTAAATACTTACAGGTGTCAATACTGTTATGGATCTAATACTAGTCCCAGTAGTCATACTGTTGATAATTATCTTCCTGATCGTTCTATCAGATCACGGTTTCGCAGGATTCCTAATCTTCTTAACCATATGTGCACTAATAGTGATATTCGTCATCATATCGCCGTTCTTTGTCATAGTATCTAGTAATCAACTTGGTAGCCTTAATCATCAACAACTAAATCCAGGCATACACATTAAAAGTCCATTCGACAATGCCCGAGTCTTCACACCGAATATCCCCCTTGGTTATGCAAATGTAGGTGAAGGACTACAACTTGGTGGTGGGAAACTCCTTAATCATAGATTCACTGCTACAACAAGTGATAGCCACATAGCAACATGTAGTCCCAATGGATTTGATTACATAATAGATCCATCGGTTTACATTAAACACTTCAATGGTAACCAAAGCGAAGTCAACAACTACATTGACGCATGGTATCAAAAATACACCAGAGAAGTTGCCAAACACTACACAGGATTAGACTTCGCCATGTACACCAACAAACAACTAGACAACGATCTAACTGCAGTAGCCAACACCAAATTTTGGTCAGATAACCAATTCATGAAAGTATCACCAAACAATGTAATTCCCAATCCTATAATGGTGACATATGCTTGTTACGATAAAGATGTTCAAGATCAAGTCAATAACATTAAATTCCCTGGAATGGCTGAAGCATGGGCATCAGCAATCAATACAAACAGCGTGATAGATAACAGTAAACATTACAATAGTAACAACAATAATAACAACGATTACACATCAATTGTTGATTACACCTCAAATATTGATTATGATGACAAAACATCTGAAGTACGAAAATCAATGGAAGAAACGTCGAAAATAGAACCAACTCAATATTCATATAAAACTACTGCTGATTATGACAAATTCATAATAGATAATAATTATGGCACTCCTGTAGATCCTAATTTAAAAGCAGCAGTTTATAGTTATGATAAAAATGGAAATGAGATAATTACATATTATGCAGCAAATGATCCTGCATATCAAAAATTAATTGATGATGATTTCTATAAAAACGATCCACGTTGGATACCACAACCATTAAGTTTCTACCAGTAATTACATGCGCACTAGTGTTTTCAACCCCACCAACAATATATCCACACCCTTTTATTACGCTAGTTTTATATACTATTAAATGCAACTCTATATTACACCAGTGTGATTTGAATGCTTCAAATTAACCTTTTGAACACCGATCTCACTAGTTAGGAATTAGTATCATGTCACTACCAGAAGCATCAGTTGTAAGAATCGCAAAGTCCGTAACCGCCGAAAAGACCCGAATTGGTGACGAAGCAAAGAAAGTTCTCGTTGCAAAGACTGAAGACTACATCACCGATGTAACCAGAAAGGCTGAAGCCGCTGCACTTCATCGTGGAGCAGTCACCATCAGCGCCGATGATGTAAACTTTGTAACCAGTAATTAAAGCGTATAGTTTTATCATCTGCGCATTAATCACCCTGTTACGTGTTCACACTAAAAATGTAATGGGAATCAACCCATTAACATTCTAGTAATCTATTCTAGTAACTTTTATATAATATAACATTATTATATATTAGTATGCGATTTGAACATCCCGAAGTAGTAGACTTTTTTAAGAAACACAATCTAAAATTGGTAAGAACTGGTCGTGATCCACGAGATGGAGAAGATCTTGTTTCAATTACGACGCCAACTAATGAATTTGAAGACATTTCCGTATTCAATTTCAGACTAACTGATACTTGTAAAATTCGTAAAGATATAGATGAAGTTCTTTTACATTGGATAAAAGGAAAGTATATATACAATGATTATATTCCATCTTACATTTACAATCAGATGTCATCAAAATATCCATTTATTCCAAAACCAGATCCAGAACTAACTAAAAATATGGAAACATATATCATAAAATTCTTAATTTCAAATTATAATTTAACTGAAACGAAGAGCCTAGACAATTACCCAATGCAGAAATTTAGATTCGCTGAAGACATCTTTGAAATAAATCCAGAGAACGTTGTTAAAAATCTAATCGAAACCATCAACAACACACTAGTATTCAAACCAGATCCACATATATTCACTGGTGAAGCAATACCAATGATACAATCAGACAACGCAGGTAGATTTGTAATAACTCTCTACCTAGAAGCAACACTAAAACCAACATCATAACTTTTTTACCTAAACGACAACTTCATATCTATATAAAACTAAATATATAGTTATGAAACAATTCGTTGCCACACTTGATACCATAGCCAACAGTAATAAAAAGGCCACCAAGCAATCAACCCTACTAGAATACCTACGCACACTTAACGCCGAAGATCGAATCGTCGTTTGTCGTATACTTCTCAACGAAAAAATAACCGGTGTTGGCACTCAACTTTTCAAGAAATTCCGCAATAACCAAGCCACACTGGACTTCACACCCATAACCCTACAGGAATTATGGAATAGTATAACGGCGTTGAATAAATCACCGATCCACAATACCGAGGTAATCAGTAGGTTGATGAGTCGATGCACACCATTAATGAAAACATACCTAGTCAAAATCATGCTTAATAACCTATCAATTGGTATGAGCGACAACCTTGTCCTAGATGTAATAGGTCAACTCACCAACAACCCAGAAATCCGCACACATTACTTCACCTGTAATGACATCGAACTAATCCTACGCAACAATTACCATGGCATCAAACCATTCCAGACCATCAGACCAATGCTTGCCAAGGCCAAATTACAAATAGAGGGTGATACGATGTCCGAATTGAAAATGGATGGTTTTAGAGCGTTATTTCATCTAAACAATGGCGAATGGCGATTATATAGTAGACGCTGTGAAGACATCAGCGATAAAATACCTTACATCGGTGAACAACTCCATGAATTGTGTAAACATGCCAATGCAACGATAACAAGTATCATCCTAGACATGGAACTTATTACCGATTCAATGCGTGGTCAGGACGCAATGAATCTTTCAAATAATCTTCATCCAGTTATATTCGATATTCTATATATAAATGAGGTATCGGTAATTGATTGTCCATATTATATGCGTCGTGAAGAATTAGAAGTATTATTCCCAGAAGAAATGTTGTCCAAGAAGTTCACAGATCCAGAAGTGGCCTTTGAATATGCAATGACCAATGGCTACGAAGGCATAATCACCAAAGGTTTGAACGATCCATATTATCCACACGAGCGTAAATGGCTCAAAGTAAAACGCAATGTCGATACAATCGATCTCGCCATTACTGGCTACACCTTTGGCACTGGCAAACGCGAGGGAAAGATAGGCGCACTCATCTGTAGCATTTGGTTTGAAGGCAACCTCACTGAATTTTGTAAATGTGGGAGCGGCCTTAACGACTACGATCTAGAAATGTTCACCAAATTATTATCCAATGACATCATTGAAACATCATCTGAATGTGTAATAGTAAATCCAAAGCATTGCGTAGAAATCGAATTTTTCGAAGTTAGCGACAGCCCAAGTTACAAAACGGGTAAATCTGCGAGATTTCCTATTTATAAGCAATTACGCAGTGATAAAAATATTAGTGATGTTACTAGATTTGAAGATCTAGATATTTAAATCTTCAAATTCTTACTACAACTTTCCTTGTTTTCGATATAATCAATTGCGCTAGTAGAAAGTCTGAAAACTTTATATGAAAGTTGTTTATGCTTATTCAAACTTTTAATAACACCAATTTCAATAAGTCTATGATGAACTTTCAAATTGTATTCACTGTTAACTTCATTAATTTTATGATACTTGTATTCTTTTGCCCAACTAAATCATACAAGTCCTTTATTTCGGACCAATAATATTGAGCAACACCTGTATCAATGGTGACTTTACAATGTCTAACATAACTACATCGTTTCAATATACATTCTTTACAAACGTGGCGAATTCCACCATCACTTCTCACATAAAATTCACTATCATCTAAAAGTTGACCACATTTAAAACATTCACGCATACATAATTATATGTCGTGCAGATTTATAAAAGTTGCAGGTGGGGATCCAACTTTTCGACGGGTAGGATCTCCCCGCAGTAGGTAATAACTAAAATCCCATTATAAGTCAGTCGAACGCCAATTCAAAATGACATATTATTGTATAATATTACTAATATATAAATTTATTGATATAGTAACTGTTATATATTATTAAATACATTTTATAGTTATGGATAAAGAAAAATTCCAAAAGAGTATTTCCGAACGCATGGAGTTTGCAAAAGTTATAGATTTAGTATTTGATTCTGAAAACAATGGCGTTAAATACACCGCGCTAGTAGATAAAAATCTATCAGAAGATGAAGTAATTAGTTCTGCATCTAAAATTATCGCACACAACCTTGATAATGTAATTATACGAAATCTCGCTGCAATTGCAGGTGAACGCGATGTTACAACTTCATGGAAAGATAACAACAGTGACATTTATCGGGAGTCAAAAACTCAACTACCTCAACAACGCTAATAGCGCACTTGTAATAGATGGAAAAGCCCTAACAGTTAAATTGTCACCATTTAAATTCATTGAAAATGTAGAAGGTAGTGATGATAAAAACGGAGTGAGTGTAAATGTTGATGTTGTTATAACCTCTAATCACTCTGTATATAAATTAAATGGGATAAGTAATTAAACATTATCTTCTGGTAGATCAAAAGCCAGTCCACAATTTGGATTTTGACAAATCCCATACTTACCCTTTTTAAACAGTTCATCCACGTAACAAACTTCTACATCATCACTGTAACATTCTGGGCACAGCCCCTCTCTATTAAACACCAGATCACTTGTATCTAACTCGATTTGTGGCACAACTTTACTCTGCATCCACATTTGCAATATCATATAACCAACAGTTAATATAACTCCAATCGCAATCAAACACTCTAATATCATAACTACATATGAACTTTTACCATACTAATAATGTATGATACTTAATGTTAATACAAAACAATAAATATTAATGAAACATATTATATATCATGGAATATCTACTAGATAGTAACGACATTATTAAACGCATATTAAAATCATTGAATTTTATAGACGCATGTGAAGTTTATACAAATTGTGAAGATAATTTTGAAAAAGATCTAAAATTTTGTTATAAGATTAATAAGGATGCATTAATTGACAATGCTTCATGGCTAACTGAATCAGATTTTTATGAAAACCTTGTTAAATTAATAGCAAATTCCTTTGCAAATGAAATTGATAATTCAATATTATTTAGTCTGGGAAAATTTACATCATCTACATCCGAAGCACAATTAAAATGGAATGATGAAGATTGTAAAATAGCAGAAGATGTAAAGAAAGGGATCGATATATCTTATAATTTCAATAGATGGTATGTATATTATCCAACAAAACTATATGCATATATAAGATCGCCACGACTGATAAATAAAACTTCAGTGAGACTTATCAAGAGTGATGAACCAGGAATAACTTGGGTTGGTTGTATACCATTGAATCGTGCAGAATGTAGTTTTATCATAAGAGACAAACCACTAAAATTATATATTTCAAATTGTAATTTAGAAGATGATATAGAAACAATTTCAATACACATACGCATAGAACCATCATTTAAACACATAAAATTTGAAAATGGAGAATTTACCACTTACAATGATCCATTTATCCATAAAATAACTGGTGTATGCTAACACCAAATATAACTCTTTTATTTAACTATTACCCAAAATATTATATAGATTAAACACCAACATCCTCGCATGGTTTTTATTCAAACCTTCGAATATACTGATACTTTTCAAAAGAAATCCACCAACTTCGTATCACTGGAAGGTGTCTTAACTTACAAATGCTACGAAACCGAAGAATCCACTTACACGTTTGTCATTACCCAAGGTGAAATGGAAATTTACTTGTTCACTGCCCCAACTAAAGCACAGGGCATCATCTCCTTCCGTAATATGCTCACTTACCACAAAAATAACGATCCATTCGATGTTGTTGATGTTACCACCTTTATGATTCCAGATACCCAGAAAGATGACATGGATCTAGAGGAGGTTCAAGATCTGATGTTCAATGTTCTAGAGCATTTCGGATACGGTAACCTTGTTGAAGTCTACAAAGATCGCGTGGAAGAGATGATCGATGAACAGTATGGTGATACAATCGATGATGGAACACCCGTTATATTACAGGTGAATGTAAGTAAAGGTGATGATGTAAAACCTTTACCTATCGTAATGACCCAGTCACTTGATTTAAATAAAGTAAACAATGCAAAATTGATGCACTATCATTAATGGTGGACTTTCCATCGTTATCAACACCAACAAAACTAAAAAGGTAAACCCTAATATGGATAAAGAACTGTGCCCGATTTGTAGAAGTGGTCCCATCGGTTTTAAATTTACCAGGGATTTTCACACCAAACCCAACGTAACACTTGAAGATTTAGCCCGGCATTTCGACATGGACAAGGAAGATGTCATAGAACACATCAATCACCACGAAATGCAGATAATGACCAAGAATGTCAATGGTATCGACAAAACAGTCATATCATCGCCTGATTTCTATCTCAATGAATTTGGCTTCATGTATGGCACTCTCAAAGATCTCCTACAGGAAGTCATCGATCAACGTGATGCAGATGGCAACGTAGATAGCATACTCATCGATCAAATCACCAAATTAACCAAGGAAATGAACAATTCACTTACAAAACTCGGTGAATTCCAAGGCAGACTCAAGAACGCTGGTGATTCCGAAACGAAAATCCTGCAAGTCGAAGGAAACCTCAATATCATCACTGATATTTTGAGTGGTGGATGTCTATGCGATAAATGTCAACCACGTGTCATGAAGAAATTGGATAGCGTGATGCACCTACTCAAATAATTCTCAATGTTTATATAAAGTAAACATTCTTTTTTCCTAAATGAAATTTGACTCTGTTGCTGAAAGTATTGAATTTTCAAAGGAAGTCAATAAATGCAGAAACGATCCTGTTTATTTTATAAAAGAAGTTTTAGGATTTAAAACTCTATACCCGGCACAAGAAAAAATTGTTAGAGATTTCTATCGACACAAGTATAGTGATCAAAATCAAGAATACAAGAAGTTAGTGCTTCGAATTGGTCAGCGCGCTGGGAAGACCTTACTTGCTTCATCCATGGCATGTTTCGAGTTTTTTGAGTTAATATCACTTGAAAACCCAGCAGAACATTACGGATTAGTAAGTATACAGCCAATCGTAGTGAGTTGTGTGGCTGCTGGAGCAGATCAGGCTAGAGATGGTATATATAGATTAGCATCTGGGTTCTTAAAAGAATCTGAATTTATCAATAAGTATTGGACTTTAAAATATAAAGAAGATCGAATAGAATGTGAAGAAAAAAACGTCTTTATGCAGGTCCGTGCTGCCAACGCAGCCACCGCGGCCGGTTATACGGCAAAAGCGGCATTTTTTGACGAGATTGACCTTTTTCAAAAGACAGATTCCAAGATGGGAAGTGACATGATATATTCAAAATTTGTCCATTC
>Ga0074198_1001298_pt1 | contig 17266 bp, 13 predicted proteins | sample EPASupsiteSAE323_FD_64527 | JGI IMG/M metagenome (GOLD analysis project Ga0074198, IMG submission 64527) | Bioremediated contaminated groundwater from EPA Superfund site, New Mexico - Sample SAE3-23 | ecosystem: Environmental > Aquatic > Deep subsurface > Groundwater > Contaminated ...
GTCGGTGATTTGGCTAGCGGATATTTGTCTCAGCAGATGCGAAGCCGTAAGAAAGCGTATACGATTTTCATGGCCCTTTCGCTTTTAAGCGTTGTCTATTATTTTACCCTTCACGGTGCCAGTGCCGATGCATTTTACATCGCCGTCTTTTTACTGGGAATATTTTGCGGCTACTGGGCGCTGTTTATTACGATGGCGGCGGAGCAGTTCGGAACCAATATTCGTGCTACCGTTGCTACCACCGTTCCGAATTTCGTCCGCGGTTCGGTGGTACCGATTACGTCGAGTTTTATGCTCTTAAAAGAGAGTATGGGAGTTTTGGGTTCTGCCGCGACAGTCGGGACGGTTGTGTTTGTGATAGCGTTAGTTGCGCTGTATTATACGCGTGAAACGTTTCATGAGGATTTGGATTATATAGAAGCGTGATGTACTTTTCTTTTTAGAAAAGAAAAGTACACAAAAGAAAAGCGCCGCTCAAACAGAACGCTACCAGCCGTTTTGGCACTACTGCCAACGGCTGGGCTCTAGGTGTGTTTTCGCGGCATTGTTTATAAAAATTCCCGTGATCCAATACAAAGAGCCGTTCCGAAGGCAGTAGTGCCGAGAGGAACGTGCGTTTTTGGATCACGGTATGTTCTTTTGCTACTTTTCTCACTAAAGAGAAAAGTAGAGAGAATGACTAAAATTGGATCATCCCATCTACGGGAGAACTTGCCGTCGCATACGGACGTTTCGGGATGCGTCCCGCAAGATAGCTTAAACGTCCCGCGATTACCGCATTCTTCATCGCTTCCGCCATCAGCATCGGATTTTGCGCCTGTGCAATCGCGGTGTTCGTCAAAACTCCGTCCGCTCCGAGTTCCATCGCCAATGCAGCATCACTCGCACATCCGATTCCCGCATCAACGATAATCGGCACTTTGACCGCTTCTCGGACAAACACGATGTTATATTTGTTTTGAACGCCGAGACCTGATCCGATCGGAGCGGCGAGCGGCATGATCGCATGCGCACCCGCATCTTCCAATCGGCGCGCCATAATCGGATCATCCGAGGTATACGCCATAATGGTAAAACCGTCTTTGGCTAACACTTCACACGCTTTTATCGTCTCCAAGACATCGGGATAGAGAGTTTTTTGGGTATCGCCGATTACTTCGAGTTTGATCAAATCGATCCCCGTCGCTTCGCGGGTAAGGCGAAAAAGGGTAATCGCCTCTTCGGCGGTCGTACAACCTGCGGAATTTGGCAAAAACTTAACGTTAGTCCCCGCAAAGGTATCACGGAGATTCGGCTCATTCGGATTGGTGATGTTCAAACGGCGTACGGCGACGGTAATAAGCTCAGAGCCTGAAGCCAAAGTAGCCGCTTTGGTTGTTTCAAACGAGTCGTATTTACCGCTTCCGACGATGAGTCGGCTTCCGAGAGTATATTTTCCGATTTGTAATGTATGCATCATTAATCCTTTTGTTTAGTCATGTAAAATTTTTAGTATGCTCAGAGGGAGAATCTCATGCTCGATTGCGCGAATTTTAGCCGAAAATTCTTCTAAGTTATCATTAGGATTTTTAGTAAAACTTTTTTGCAAGATTATTTCACCGCCGTCGAGTTCATCGGTGACCCAGTGGACGCTTACGCCGCATACTTTTTCGTTACTCTCGAAACTCCGCTCAATCGCCCGGGCACCTTTGAACGCCGGGAGGAGTGCGGGATGGAGGTTTATGGAACGGATCTGTGATGTAAATACGGGGGTAAGAATCCGCATAAACCCGCATAGCACTACGAGATCAGGATTGTACTCTTGGATAAGCGAAACCAACGCTTCATCGTAGAGTTCGCGACTCTCAAAATCTCGGTGGTCAAGTATCTCGACAGGGATACCGGCACTTCTGGCTTTTGCAATACCTCCCGCTTCGGGATTATTGGTTATGGCGCAGATGATAGCGGCATGCTTGAGGTGAATTTTTGCGATCAAATTGGCGAGGTTGGTCCCCTCGCCGCTAAAGAGGGCGACGATTTTTTTCATAAGCGGGTAATTCTTTCTATTAAATCAAATGGAGTAAGGGCATAGTTGTTTTTGTCGAATTTCTGTGCGGCGAGGGTATGTGCGAGCGAACCTTGAATTGCCGCTTCCAACGGCGTATTCCCTTGAGCCAGCAGGGCACCGATAAGGCCGCTTAGGACATCTCCGCTTCCCCCCTTGGCAAGAGCGACGGTTCCGAGCGGGTTGACAAAAAATTCCTCTCCTCGTCCGATAATAACGTTAGAACCTTTGAGCACTAACACTGCGTTTGGATAGGCGGAGCAAAATTGTTCTACGTAAGCAAAACGGTTGCTTTGCAATGCGCCGACATCGATGTCGGCGATACCGGTGCGCCGTAAAATTTGGGTGAACTCTTTGGGATGCGGGGTAAGGACGAGTGAGGAACGTTTTAAAAGTTTGCTAAACATCGGATGGTAAAAAATATCGGCATCCAAAACCAGCGGAAGGGTATTGTCCAGCAAAGAGGAGAGCTCATCGTCGCAAAACTCTGCCCCAAGACCCATTCCCAGGGCGATAGCCGTAGCCGTTTGGGGAATAGAATGGCTTTGCATCAGCTCATAAGGGATGGTTACGTTTTCGTTACTGATCAGACTCACCAATCCCGTTCCGAAACGCAGAGCGGCTGAAGCTGCGATTACGGATGCGCCTGCTTTTTCGCCGCAGACCACTGCTAAATGGCCGTAGCTTCCTTTATGAGAAGAGGCTTGGATTCTGTTTGGGAGTGATAAATCCTGAGATTCTAATAACTTCCAAGAAGAAGGTGTTTCATATCGCTTTTTATGTACTCCTAAATCCGCAACGAGGATTTCGCCGCAGACCTCTTTGGCACCGTCGCTGAAAAGCGAACGTTTATAAGCCCCCATTGTGACCGTAATATCGGCATAAAAAACATTAGTGTCGAATGTGCCCTCGGCGTAAAGGCCGCTGGGGACGTCACATGCTATTTTGAAACCGCTCATCCCATTCATCAAGATCAAAGCTTCGATAGCCGTCGGGCCGAGAGGACGGTTCAACCCTGAACCGAATAGTGCATCAACGATAACGTCATAGTCTCCTTCGATCGGAGCATGTTTTAATCCTAACGCTTCGACGCGATCGCGCTGAAGATGGGCAAGCGGCGAACTCGCACCGAAAGGAATATGGAGAGAAATATGAAAATCCCCTTCCAGCAGCCTTGCTAGGGCTAAGCCGTCTGCTCCGTTGTTTCCGCTGCCGCAGACAATGAGAACGGATGAATTGGCGTTAAAACGCGCTTGGATCAAGTGTGCCATTGCCATTGCGGCATGTTCCATCATCACCTCTTCACTGAGGGCAAATTTCGTAACGCCGCGCTGATCAAGAGGTGATACGTCAAGGTAAAGATTTTGCATAAACAGACACCAGTTTTAAAGGGTTATTGAGCTATAATAATTTTATGAACAACGATTATATCGCAATAGCCAAAAACACACTTGAAATTGAAGCGCAAGCTCTCCGTGAAGGATCCGAACGGCTCGGAGAAGAGATAGCGCGTGCGGTAGAGATTATTCTCTCATGCAAAGGAAAATTGGTTATAACGGGTGTCGGAAAATCGGGACTGATCGGGGCTAAAATCGCCGCAACGTTTGCCTCTACCGGGACACCGAGCTTTTTCCTCCATCCGACCGAAGCGCTACACGGCGATTTAGGGATGATAGGACGTGAGGATGCGGTACTGGCGATCAGTTACAGCGGCGAGAGTCCTGAACTCAGCTCTATTCTTCCGCACATCAAGCGTTTCGATATCCCTTTGATCGGGATGACACGCAATGCCGCTTCGACACTCGGACGCTACAGTGATGAGGTGATCAATATCAATGTTGAACACGAAGCGTGTCCGCTGGATATCGCTCCGACCAGTTCAACGACGCTGACATTGGCCATGGGGGACGCGTTGGCGGTATGTTTGATGAAGGCGCGGAATTTTCAAAAAGAGGATTTCGCTTCGTTTCATCCCGGCGGTGCATTGGGCAAACGCCTTTTTGTTAAAGTAAGCGATCTGATGCGGACGGAGAACCTTCCGATCGTCAATGAAAACACTCCGTTGAAAGAGGCGATTCTTTCTCTCAGCGAAGGACGCTTGGGAACCGTGATGCTCACAAACAATGAAGGAAAACTTTCAGGTCTTTTGAGTGACGGCGATATTCGCCGTGCATTGATGAGCGAATCGTTTTCGCTCGATGCCTCCGCCAGGGCGTATGCAACCAAAAACCCTCTTGTAATCGATGATGCGTCGATGCTTGCCAGTGATGCGCTGGTATTGATCGAGACGAAAAAAATCCAGTTGCTGGTGGTCACCGACCGAGCCGGCGTTATTCAAGGTGCATTGCATCTTCATACACTCGTGGAAGCAGGTATCTCATGATGCGACTTAACAAATTTATTGCCCACTATTCGACCTACTCGCGCCGTGAAGCCGATCAGGCTATTTTAGACGGCTATGTCCGGATTGACGGTGAAATCGAGACCAACCCCGCCACACAGGTGGATGAACGTCATGCAAACGTCATGATCAGCGGGAATAAGATTACCCCTACCGATCAATTTACCGTGATCGTCTATAACAAACCGCGCGGAGAATTGGTGACGAAAAAAGACCCGCAGGGGCGTAAAACGATTTACGATTCTTTGGCTAAACAGTATCGTCATTACATCCCGATAGGACGGCTTGACTTCGCTTCCGAGGGACTGTTGCTCCTCACCGATGCGTCACGGGTCGCTACGGCATTGATGACGTCGAAAATGGAGCGGGTGTACAAAATCAAGATCAAAGGTCCCGTAACCGAAGCGATGAAAGTGGCGATGGGGGAAGGGCTGGAGCTTGAAGATGCGAGCGCCGGTGCTCATGAACACGCGGAAGCCGGGCCGATGAATTTTGCCCCTTTTTATGCCTATCAGGTACAAAAAGACCAAGGGGATTATTCGGTTCTCAAAGTTGCGATCGGCGAGGGGCAAAACCGCGAGCTTCGCCGTTTTTTTGCCCATTTCGGAGCGGAAGTCGTCGATCTTAAGCGGCTCAGTTTCGGAGGGATCGATCTGAACAATCTTCCGACCGGAAAAGTACGCTTTTTAGAGCGGAGCGAATACGCATCGCTGCGTGAATTCTTGGATGCTTTGGAAAAAGCGGAAAAACAAAAACAAAAGAGTGAGAAAAAAGCGCCGCGTGCTGAGGGAAAATCTGAATTCAAACCGGCCAAAACGTTTACGAAAGAGAAATCAAAAGCCAAACCGAAACCTTCCAACGAGCCTTTCGGTACGAATAAGTACAAACCGGAAAAAAAATTTGCAAAAGGTGAACACAAAAAATGAAAACACTCAAATTTCCAACCAGTCATAAAACACAGTTAATGGATATCAGTGCCGAAGTGAGAGAAGCGGTCATTATGTCGGGCATTAAAGAGGGTATCTGTGTCGTGTTCACTCCGCATACGACGGCAAGTGTGTTTTTGTTTGAGAATGCAGACCAAAATCTTCGCCGTGATTTATTGTCAGCTCTTTCCAAAGTCATTCCGAGTGATTCGCAATACGCTCATGTCGGAAGCAATGCGGCGGCTCACTTAAAATCATCCCGCATGGGTGCATCGGTTAGCATCCCCGTACATGAGGGGCGTCCGATGTTCGGAAAATGGCAGGGTGTTTTCTTCGGCGAATTTGACGGACCGCGTCAGGAACGTGAAGTGATTATCAAAGTCATAGCAGGTTAATTATGGCCGATTTTACCTATCTGCTTCGTCCGAAAAAATTTGACGATGTGGTAGGCCAGCCTCACCTTTGTTCTCCTGATTCCCCATTGCGTTCTCTGTGTGAGAACGGTAATCTTACCCACTCTTTTTTTTACGGTCCTCCCGGCTGCGGGAAGACGACATTGGCGCGGATTATTGCCGAAGTGATGGGCTTGCCCTTTTACGAATTTAATGCTACATCTCTTAAAATCGAACAGCTCCGCAAGATTTTCGATCAATATGAAAATTCACTCACCAAGCCGCTTATTTTCATCGATGAGGTGCATCGCCTTGCAAAGAATCAGCAGGAAGTGTTACTCCCTGTTATGGAAAAAAACAGCGTGTTAGTGATCGGTGCATCGACGGAAAATCCCTATTTCTCGTTGACGGCAGCGATGCGGTCACGTTCGTTGCTGTTTGAACTCCATTCGATTACACATGAAGCGTTAGACGATTTGTTAGTTCGAACAGCGATAGAGATGGACGAAGAGGCACGCGAATATCTGATTGCCAGTTCGGGCGGTGATGCGCGTGCTATGCTCAAACTTCTGGAAGTCTCTACGGCATTAAATAAGCCGATTACACTGGGATTACTCAAATCGCTCCGTCCTGCTGCACAAAGTTTGGGAAGCTCCGAAGCGGGAGTCCATTACGATCTTGCTTCCGCACTGATCAAAAGTATCCGGGGAAGCGATCCCGATGCGGCGATTTATTATCTCGCTCGGTTGATAGAGGGGGGAGAACCGCCGGAATTTATCGCCCGCCGTCTGGTCATTCTCTCATCCGAAGATGTGGGAAATGCCAATCCTCAGGCGTTGACGCTGACGACCTCTGCGATGATGAGCGTAAAGCAGATCGGCTATCCCGAAGCACGGATCATATTGGCTCAAGCGGTGATCTATCTCTGCGCATCTCCGAAATCGAACACAGCGTATAACGCGATCAATTCAGCTCAGCAAGCCGTCAAAAATGGAGTCATTCTGGACATTCCAACCCATTTGCGTCAGCAGCATAAAGGGTATCTCTATCCGCACGATTTCGGCGGATGGGTAGAGCAAAAGTACCTCTCAAAGCCTCTCAAATTTGTCGAGTTTAAAAATAGCGGGTATGAAGCGAAAATGGGTGAGTGGATAGAAAAGGTGTGGGGCGATACAAAAAAGTAGTATTTATCTTCTTGGAAACAATGAGCCGTGTGCGAAGCAGTAGTGCGAAAGTCACGCAAGGCGAACTTTCAAGAAGATGAGGTTTTTTTCAGAGAAACATCACTACGTGAGCGGTTCCCTTGTTTTGGTTCCTTTTTTTGCCGGCACAAAAAAGGGACAAGAGCGTTAAATATTGTAATACGTCGCCTCTTTATGATGAACGACAAGCGCCGTCGTACTTTGTTCCGGATGGATCTGGAACGTCTCAGAGAGGGTAATCCCGAATTCTTCAGGGCGCAACAGATCAAAGATAATACGGCTCGGCTCCAAATCCGGACACGCCGGATATCCGAAACTGTATCGTGCTCCGGCATATCGGTTGAGGCGGACATCACGCAGGCTGAAGCCTTCGTCATCACTCGCGATATTAAGGTCAAGCCGTATTTGCTTATGCGCCACTTCGGCTAACGCCTCGGCAAGCTCCACCCCGAATCCGTGCACCAGGTTGTATTCCAGATATTCATTGGCGGCATAGAGTTCTTTTTCATATTCGCTGAATTTATCCCCGACGCTGACACACGTTAGCGGCAATACGTCATCACGCGTGTGTGAGAAAAAATCGCTTAATGCCCGATGCGGGGCTTTGCGCTGACGGGGAAACTCGAATACGTATTTGGCATTTCCGATTACCTCGTCGAGAGGCTGACGGTTGGCATTTGCATCGATATTCCATCCGCAGCTCTCATCAAAAATCAATAGTTCATGATCGCTGCTTCGGACGGGGTAGTAGCCGTAAATCACGGTAGGATCAAACAGTCCCCGCTTCACTATCTCACGTTTGATCCGCTCATAGGCGGGATAGACTTTGGTTTCTAAAAGTTTTTTATATTCATCCGCCGGCATTCCGGCACGTTTGTATCCCCAGTGCATTTTAAAGAGGCTTCGTTTATTGATCCATTCGCACACCACATCAAAGTCGAGCTGCTCTTTTCGAAGTACTCGTCGTCCCCAAAACGGAGGGGTAGGAATTTTAACTTCACTCGGCATTTTAAGCTCGTGATATGGCGGTATTACCACATCGATAATTTCTTTTGCGGCACGTTCAGCCATATCGCCGCCGAGGCGCGTATCGAGGCCCACACTCGGATCGGCATTGTATTTTTCGATGCGGCTCATCGCGATAACCCCGTCAAACGCATCGCGGCAATAAAAGATAGGACCCTTATAGATTGGTCGGCAAAAATCGTCCACGAAGCTACGGGTAAGTGCCGCTCCCCCCAACAGTACCGGAGTGGTGATCCCCATGCCCGCCATTGTCTCCAGATTGTCTTTCATCACTTGGGTCGATTTAACAAGCAATCCCGACATCCCGATGGCATGAATCTCTTTGGACTTCATAACCTCGAGATACTCTTCAAGTTCGGTTTTTATTCCGACATTGATTACTTTGAATCCGTTATTGGAGAGGATGATATCGACGAGATTTTTGCCGACGTCATGGACATCCCCTTTGACGGTTCCGATGACGAGGGTAGTGTCGGTATCTTTTTCCTGTTTGGAGAGATAAGGGTTGAGATAATCGACCGTCGTTTTCATCGTCTCGGCACTTTGCAATACGAACGGCAGCTGCATTTTCCCTGATCCGAAAAGTTCGCCGACCACTTTCATCGCATCGATGAGGATCTCATTGACGATTTTATCGGGACTGATCGTGAGACGGACTCTTTCGACCAACGGAATCATCCGCTCTTTATCACCGTCGAGAAGGAGCTTGGCAATCTTTTCTTCATCGCTGAGCGCTTCATAGGTTTCATCGTTTTTAGAGTTATCGATCGTTTTATCGCTAAAGTGTCCGATAAACTTAAACAGGGACTGGTCATCCGGATGGAATAAAAGCTCTTCACAGATAGCACGGTCCTCTTCGGACATTTTAGAGAGCGGGATGATATGTTTGACATTGATAATGACGCTCGTCATCCCCGCTTCAATACAGTGGTGTAAAAAGACGCTGTTCAAAAAGACACGGGCATTCATGCTAAGACCGAACGAGATGTTGGAAAGCCCTAATGTTGAGCCCACATTCGGATATTTGGCGTGGAGCTGTCGGATCGCTTCAAGGGTTTGGATGGCGGCATCGCGGTACTCCACATCTCCGCTTCCCACTGTAAAGGTGAGCATATCAAACATCAGATTGCGCGGATCGATGCCGTGGCGGTTGACGCACAGATCGTAAATACGATCGGCGATACGCATTTTATCCTCGGTGGTTTTCGCCATCCCTTTTTCATCGATAACGAGACAGACCAATGCCGTTCCGAATTTTTTGGCGAGAGAACAGATAGCATCCAGCCGCTCTTCGCCGTCTTCGAGATTGACCGAATTGATGATCGGTTTACCGCCGATGCATTTGAGCGCCTCTTCCATTGTGTTGACCCGTGTCGCATCGGGCATGAGGGGAAGTGGAATTTTTTGGTTATAGAGTCTCATGACGTGAGACATATCGACCGCACCGTCACGTCCCGCAAACTCGACGTTGACGTCCAAACAGTGGGCTCCGTCGCGTACCTGCGCTTGTGCGACACTCAGTGTCCCCTCATAATCGCTCGCGATAATCAGCTCGCGAAACGCTTTGGATCCGGTCGAGTTGGAGCGCTCTCCGATCAAGAGCGGAGCAGGGGTCTGAATGAGCTCGACCGTATTAAACAGCGATGCGATGGACGGTTTCGTCTCTCCGCTCGGTTTTTTAGGGGCAATAGCGGAGACTTTATCGACCAGTGCACGAATATGCTGAGGGGTTGTACCGCAGCATCCGCCGAGAAAACTGACACCGTCGTAATTCAAAAAATCGCGTTGAAGATTGGCAAACTCATCGGGTCCCATCGGATAGTACGAATAGCCGCCTCGGTTTTGAGGCAATCCCGCATTGGCATGCACCGAGATCGGTTTCCCCCATACCTCAGATAGGGTTCTGACGTGTTTGGCGTATTGTTCCGGTCCCGTACCGCAGTTGAATCCCAGGCTTATGATATCGAACGGCTCCATTATGGTCGCGATCGTTGCCGCATCGGTTCCGATGAGCATACTTCCGGCCAGCTCGATGGTGACGGAGACCATAATCGGCAGAGCCGTAGCGCGTTCTTTATTCGCCGCTTCGCAGGCGTGCAGAGCCGCTTTGATCTGCAACGGATCCTGGCAAGTCTCTAAGAGGAAAATATCGCATCCGCCGTCAATCAGCCCTAGGCAGCATTCGAGATATCCTGCGTACATCTCGTCGTAACGGATATGCCCCAAAGAGGGGAGTTTGGTTCCCGGTCCGATGGAGCCGAGTACAAAGCGGGGATGTTCAGGGGTCGAAAATTTATCGCACTCGGCTTTACAGACTGCCGCTCCCGCACGGGAGAGCTCGTAGGCGCGATGACCGATCCCGTATTCATCGAGTACCCAGCTAAAAGCACCGAAAGTGTTGGTCGTGATCAGATCGGCTCCGGCGGTGAGATAGGCATGAAAAATATCGCTCATAACCTCCGGGCAGGTGACGTTTAGAAGTTCGTTGCACCCTTCTAATCCTTCCCAGGCACTTTCAGGGATTTTATCGGCACGCTCTTGAAGCTGTGTTCCCATGGCGCCGTCGATAATAAGGGGACGGCGGGAAATGGTTTCAAGAAGCGTGTTTTTTACCGACATAGCAGAGACCTTGTATTATAAATAATGGCACGATTTTATCCAAAAGGAGCATAAGCGCTTCTAAGGGTGAAAATATAATTCTTTCGATACACTTTAAACATGAAAAAACTTTTTTTATTTTTACTCATTTTTACGGTTTCGCTCTGGGGTGTAGAAAAGGTGACCCTTCAGTTGCCGTGGCTCCATCAGTTTCAGTTTGCGGGATATTATGTCGCCAAAGAAAAAGGGTATTACTCGGATGAGGGTTTAGATGTCACCATCTTGGATGCAAATAAGAAAGAGGCATCATTAAAAAGTGTTTTGGACGGAAGGGCACAATACGGAGTGGGACACTCTTCGTTGATCGTTAATTATATTAACGGTGCACCGATCGTCCTGATGGCAGCCGCGTATCAATCTTCCCCTATGATTTTATTGACACGCAAAGATGCGAATATTACCGGTCCTAAAGATTTAAAGAACAAACGGGTCATGCTAACCGATGATATGCTTCAATGGGCTGAAATTCAGGCAATGCTTCGAAGTACCGGTATGAGTACAAAAGATTTGATAGTGCAGCCCCATTCGTATGACCCGATGTCATTATCCCGCCGTGAAACCGATGCGATGGTCGCTTATGTTTCGAACGAACCGTTTATTTTAAAACAAGCAGGGATTGAAACCAATACAATAGACCCGAAAAACTACGGATTCAATTATTACAGCGATATTTTATTTACAAGTAAAGAAGAAACCGTCCGCCATCCCGAACGGGTAGAGGCTTTTTACAATGCGTCAATACAAGGATGGCTCTGGGCGTTCGACCATATCGAAGAGACAGCCTCATTGATTTATCGAAAGTATAATCCTCAGCATAAATCTCTGGAAGCCTTGATTTATGAGGGGAAAGTCCTCAAAGAACTTGCATTCCGCCCCAATACCCCTTTTGGAACGATTGATCAGAGCCGGCTGGAGCTGATTGCACAAGGATATCGGCTTATGGGGGCGGTGAAAGCGATTCCTCCGTTTGAACCTTTGCTGTATAAGCATGATAAACTGCATTTAACGGATCAAGAAAAAGAGTGGTTAAAAATGCATCCGGTCATTCGTGTAGGGATAGATCATAATTGGCCCCCTATTGAATCGGTTGATGAAAAAGGGAGATATACGGGAATCAGTGCGTCGTATCTGCACTTTCTCGAAAAGCGGCTCGGGATCCGTTTTGACGTTGATTACAGTCGGCCGCTTTGGAGCGATTCGATACGGGCAGTCTACAACAAAGAACTCGATATGCTCTCAAGTGCCGCTATCTCCAACAGCAGAAATGAAAATCTTAGATTTAGCCGTCCCTATTTGAAACAAACGATGGTCATCGTAACCAATTCAAAAGTCGGATATGTCAATGATTTGAATGATTTGAACGGGAAAAAAGTTGCCGTTGTCCGTTCGTATGCAGGTGAAGAGTATTTACGGACTTATTATCCGCAAATCATTCCGGTTTTAGCCGACAGTTCCTTGGAAGCATTGAAAAAAGTCGCTTCGGGAGAAGCATATGCCTGTATTGAGGGTTTAAGTGTCGTAAGTTATTTGATAGAACAGAATAATTTGAAAAATATTAAAGTGGTGGGAGAGACGCCGTTTCGATACGATCTTGCGTTTGCCTTTCGCAAGGATTGGGGGATCATGGCCTCAATATCCGACAAAGTACTGGCTTCTATTACCCCTGCGGAATATGAAGAGATACACGGGCACTGGCTTGAAATGAAGCGTGATGAGCCCGTCAATTATCGTCTTGTGTGGGGAATAGCAGGCTTTATGGCTCTATTGTTTTTTCTGGTGGCTTATAAAAATCACCGATTGGATGTACTGGTACGCCAGCGTACGGGTGAGCTGGAGACGTTTAATCAACGGCTTCAGGATGAAGTTGACAAAGCGGTTGAAAAAAATCGCAAGCAGGAAAAACTGTTGATGCAGCAGGCCAAAATGGCGGAAATCGGTTCAATGCTCGAATCGATTGCCCATCAGTGGCGCCAGCCGTTAAATATTCTGGGACTTTCCATGACACGGTTGAATCTGAGTTGCGCTTTGAGTGGAAAAAGCGAATCGGCGAAAGTGATTGAAATCGCTGAAGCACAAATTGAATATATGTCTCAGACAATTGACGATTTTCGCAATTTTTTCAAACAGGACCGAAGCCAAATACCTGTGAATATCGCCGCAATGGTGAATGATGTCGAAGCATTATTAGGACCTTTGCTGGTGCGTAAAAAAATAACCGTTAAGCATGAAATCGATCCTTTGATTGAAGTACTGGTTTACCCGAATGAACTCAAGCAGGTGATCATTAATCTGGTCAATAACGCCCGTGAAGCGATTGAACAGCGCCGCGGTAATGAACGGATTATTTATATTCGTTGCGAGAACGATGAACGCTATTGTACGATCAGTATCGAAGATACGGGGGGAGGGATTGATGCGTCGATAATCGACAAAATTTTCGATCCTTATTTTACGACAAAATTTGAATCCCAAGGGACGGGGATCGGGCTCTATATGGCTAAAATGATAATCGAGAAACATTTTTTAGGGAAACTGAGTGTTTATAACGCGAGTAAAGGGGCATGTTTTGAGATTCGGCTTAATCGTGAGCAAAAGGGTACGGAAGAGAATAGAGTGTTGAAAAAAGAAAGTACAGACGGCTCACTGTGAGCGCAATCTTTGGTTAATTAATCTACCATCCAGCGGGCGCGTTTAGATTGACGTAGTTTTTTAACCAATGTTTTTTCTAACGGTGTCAATTTTTCCATTTGGGTCTCCTTATATTTGATTTTCAAATGCAAGTGTATCGGCGAAAAGTTACGGAACGGTAACTTAAAGGCGTAAAGAAGTACGCGTTCTTCAACGCATTTACAGTGGATCGGATAGATAATCCCTCTAAAAAAGAGTGAATATGGGAACAATGGAAAAAGCGTTGATCGGGGGCGGATGTTTTTGGTGTATCGAAGCAGTCTATAATCGTGTCATCGGGGTTCAAAGTGCAATCAGCGGGTATGCGGGGGGTGCACGTAAACATCCGAGTTATGAGCAGGTATGCAGCGGTGCTACCGGACATGCGGAGGTTGTAGAGGTCACGTATGATTCTGCCGTTATTTCGTATGAAGAGATTTTGCAGATTTTCTGGGCAATCCATGATCCGACGTCGCTTAATGCCCAAGGGGCGGATAGAGGGACACAGTACCGTTCCGTCATCTATTATTACGATGAGGTACAAAAAGAAAAAGCGGAGGCTTCTATTGCTCAGGCGCAAAAAAATTGGAGTGATCCGATTGTGACCGAACTTTCACCCGCACCGGAATTTTTTGTAGCAGAGGAGTATCATCAAAACTATTACAGCGAGCATCCGACGCAAGGGTACTGTTATGCGGTAATTGCACCGAAAATTGAAAAGTTTATGAAAAAATTTGGGGATAAAGTCAAAAGGAGCTAAAAAGTGGCTCTCCCAGATACCTGCGGCACAAAACATGAACGGGTGTGCTGCTGTATTCCTACCCTGACACGTTGTCCGTCCACACCCTTGCACAGGTCTAGAAGAGTTGGCGAATTATAGCCGTTTAAACCTGCAAATGCAAGATGGTGCTATAATAAATCTATGATTTATCTAATTACTGCACTCGATGCCGAAGCCAAACCTTTATGTGATCATTACCGTCTCAAACGCGATTCGTCGCTCCCTTACACCCTTTATCGAAATGATGAGATGACGCTTTTGATTGGTGGGATCGGTAAAGCCAATACGATGATGGCGCTCAGTGCTCTGCTGGGATGGCGGATTCCTGAAACGGGAGATATTTTGATTAATATCGGAATCTGCGGTGCACCCTCGGAGTATACGATCGGCGAAGCCCTTTTGATCCACCAACTTTTTGAGGGGGAACGGCGCTATTATCCCGATATCCTTTACCCTCATACCCTCCGGGAAGTATCGCTCGTATGTATAGATTCTCCCCAGTCAATAGTCCGCGATTATCCTGTCGATATGGAGAGCAGCGCGATCTTTCAAGCCGCATCCCGTTTTTTCAAGCTTCATCAAATGGCATTTATTAAAATCGTATCGGACCATTTTACACCCGAAAGTGTAACGAAAGAGGGGGCTATGGATCTTGTGCGCTCTCATGTGAATACATTGGACGAACTCATACGCAATCTCCAATCGATTCAAGTCGACGCTTCGCTGTTCACATCTCAGGAGAGGCAAGAAATTAACGCGTTTAAAGAGCATTTTACTAAAAGCCAGGGGGATGCTCTGGAAGATGCGTTGAACTATTTTCGGCTAAAAAATCCGGAACAATCCCTCAAAATCGATCATGAAATTCCCCATTCCAAACGCGAAAGGAGCCAATTGCTTGAAACACTCATCCATACCCTCACAGCCTAAACTCTTTTCGCATCTTTATATCGAAAGAGGAATATTGGATCATCCGCAAACCCAAATGATCCGTGCCAAATTTTCCGATTCGCAGGTCATAGTAATTGAGCACTACAAAGAGGTTTTTAACCGCTCCGCACAGAGTTTTGCCGCTCAAAGCAGCGCTAAAAAATTGATTTTAGCCCGTAAAGAGGGAAAATTCCTGCATGAGGGGAGTCAATACAGCGACGGATTCGACATACGGCAGTTTTTTTACGCTTCCAGCGTTATGGGGTGCTTGTACGACTGCGACTACTGCTATCTTCAAGGGTTGTATCCGTCGGCTAACACGGTGTTATTCGTCAATCTCGAGGACGCATTTGAGCAATTGGCCCCTTATTTAGGGGAGGATACCCTTGTTGCGACATCGTATGATACCGATACGATGGCTATCGAATCGCTAACACACCAAACAAAAAGTTGGTTGGGTTTTGCGGCACGGAATGAAAAGCTTCATCTTGAAATCCGTACCAAAAGCGCCAATATCAAAGCACTCAAAAATAATACACCCAATGATCGGGTGACATTGGCGTGGACCCTTTCGCCGCAGGAGATAATCGATCGGTACGAACACGCTACCCCTTCGCTTGAAAAGCGGTTGTCTGCGGTACGCGAAGCGATTGCATTAGGGTGGAAAGTACGTCTTTGTATCGATCCGGTTATCTATACGGAAAACTTTGATATACTTTATCCAAAACTGATTGATCGAATATTCGATTTAATCGATTCGGGCAGTATCGAACATCTCACGTTGGGGAGCTTTCGTATGTCTCAAAGCCATCTCCGGTCTCTGAAAAAACTTCGTCGAAGCGATGTGGCTTTTTTCCCCTACACGGTAAAAGATGAGATGGCAACCTATCCCGAAACAATAGAATCGTATATTTTAGAGACATTGCTGGCAAAAGCGGCGCAGTATCTGCCGCAAGAGAGGATTAGAACATGGCAACGGCAATCGTAACGGGGACGAGTTCGGGGATCGGGGAAGCGATAGCTCAGGTATTGCTTCAAAACGAGTATAACGTCATAGGTCTCAGCCGTCGGCGAGGAGATATCCATCACCCTCTCTTTGAGCATTTGCCCTGCGATTTGAGTGATTTGGCAGTGGTCGATATCCTCCAAAAAAAACTGACAGCGATAGAGGATCTGGAAATTCTTGTCAATGCCGCCGGATTTGGACGATTCGAACCGCATGAGGAGCTGAGCAGCAAAACCATCACCGATATGATCGCTATCAATTTGACGACTCCGATTTTACTGGCGAACGCCTTGATGCGTCCTCTTAAAAAAAACAAAGGAATGATTATTAACATCACTTCGATCGAAGCGACGCGCCATTCCAAATTCTCCGCCCTCTACAGTGCAACGAAAGCAGGGCTTCGGGCATTCGGACTGACACTATTCGAAGAGACCCGAAACGCCGGAGTTAAAGTCGTTACGATCAATCCCGATATGACGGAAACGCCGTTCTTCGACGGGTTTCGATTCGGTGTCGGGAAGGATGAAGATACTAAACTCCTCACCTCCGATATCGCACAAGCGGTTCAATATCTCCTGGATTCACGCAAGGGGATTTGCGTGACCGAAATGACCATTCGCTCACAACGTTTCGGGATAACGAAAAAATAGTCGGCGGAACCTTTTTTGCTTTGTCTCTAAAACATTAAACTTTTGACCGTTTCGGTCGATATATTAATTTAAGTAAGCAATATCGGGTAAAAGGATTTGCCATGTCAGGAACAATAAATTCACTCGGATTGGGATCGGGAGTTTTAACATCGGATCTTATTGACAAATTAAAAGCAAGTGATGAAGCGGTAAGTGTTACGCCATTCGATAGCAAAATATCTCTCAATAAGCAAAAATCTCAGGCTTTAGATCTTTTAAACAGTTTATTGACAACCTTTAAAAGCAGTGTCAATGCCCTTGATAATGACAGTTTGTACCAAAAAAGATCGGTAAGCGGCACGAATGACGGTGTGAGCGTGAGTGCGAGTGCAGGTAGCCAGATACGTGATTTTTCAATCGGAATTACCAATATCGCGAAAAAAAATGTAGTGCAATCGGCTTCTTTTTCCTCTAACACTGATAAAATCGCCAATACGGACGGAAAGCTGAATCTTAATATCAGCGGTAAAAATTACACGATCGACTACACGGCGACAACGACGTTGGATGACATCAAGCAGTCTATTAATGATGCCGCCGGATCAGA
>Ga0074198_1001304_pt1 | contig 17219 bp, 14 predicted proteins | sample EPASupsiteSAE323_FD_64527 | JGI IMG/M metagenome (GOLD analysis project Ga0074198, IMG submission 64527) | Bioremediated contaminated groundwater from EPA Superfund site, New Mexico - Sample SAE3-23 | ecosystem: Environmental > Aquatic > Deep subsurface > Groundwater > Contaminated ...
TGTTCAACATTAGGAAGGCGCATTCCACATGGAAGAATTCGTGAAATCAGTTGTAAACAACGCAAGAAACGAGCCAGCGCAGGCCTTGAGCCCGTCGGGAGAAGAGGAACTCAAGATTGCCGTGGTAGGCTGCGGAGGAGGCGGGAACAACACCGTCAACCGCATCAAGAAGCTCGGCGTCAAGGGCGCGGAACTCTACGTCTGCAACACCGACCGCTCACACTTGTCAATCATCGACGACGGCATCCACAAGATTCTTATCGGCAAGGCCCTGACCAAGGGGCTCGGAGCGGGCGGCTACCCAGAAGTGGGCCGCAAGGCAGCCGAACAGAGCCGCGAGGAAATCGTTGCCCAGCTCAACGGAACCAACCTTCTTTTCCTGTGCGCAGGAATGGGAGGAGGGACCGGTACCGGCTCGGCGCCAGTTGTTGCCCAGATTGCAAAGGAGATGGGCGCAATCGTCATCGCCATGGTCACCTACCCGTTCGCACTTGAGCGCGCAAGACTGCAGAAGGCGGACCAGGGAATTGCTGATCTGCGCAAGTACGCAGACTCGGTCATCATCCTTGACAACAACAGGCTCGCACAAATCGTGCCGAACTTGCCGATGAACCAGGCGTTCCTTGTTGCCGACGAGATTTTGGCAAAGGCAATCAGCGGACTCGTGTTCACAATCAAGCAGCCGTCGCTTGTCAACATCGACTTTGCGGACGTGCGCGCCATAATGGGCGGCGGAGACGTCGGCTTCATTTCAGTCGGCTCGGGCAAGGGCCAGAACAAAGTCGAGGACGCAGTCAGGGGAGTCCTGGAGAACAGGCTGCTTGACGTTGACTTTGAAGGCGCAAAGGGCGCAATACTCCACATCGCAGGAGGCTCGGACCTCACTCTTGGAGACGCCATCGGCGCAGGAGAGAAGATTACGGACAGGATGTCCACAAACGCCAGCGTAAAATGGGGCGCGCGCATCGTGCCCGAGTACGACGGCAAGCTCGAAGTGGTCGCAATTGTGACCGGCGTCAAGTCGCCGCAGATTGCGGGCCGCGCATTCGAGCAGCCCAAGAAGGCAAAGGCTCAGTTCGACGACATCGAAATCGTCGGCTGAGCAATTCAGCAAAAAAACCCACAGTTCATTTTAGCGGGGAATTAACCCACCCCCTGATACCGGCGCAAACGGCGCCATTACAGTCCTAGCTTGGGCTTTGTCCGCTAAAAGAAAACAGGAAAATGGTCTTTATAGGAGGCGAACAAAAGGATGGAGAGTTTGATCGCAGACGCGCTCGCGCGTTCTGCAAGCATGCCGACACCGGAAGCGGCGTCGAAGGGACTGAAACCAAGCGGAGTGAAGATTTCCGTCGTGGGCTGCGGAGGAGCAGGAACAAACACTGTTTCACGGCTTACCCAGATGGGAGTCACAAGTGCTGAGACCATAGCAATCAACACTGACGCCAACCACCTGCGCATGGTGCAGGCGGACAAGAAGATGCTCATAGGAGCGCACATGACCAAGGGTCTTGGCGCAGGCGGGTTCCCCGAAGTCGGCCGCAAGTGCGCGGAGCAGGCAAAGGACAACATCGCAAAGATGCTCGAAGGCTCGGAGCTCGTGTTCGTCACCGCAGGAATGGGAGGAGGGACCGGAACTGGTTCAGCACCAGTTGTAGCACAGGTTGCAAGGGAGCAGGGCGCAATCACTGTCGGAGTAGTCACTTTCCCGTTCGCGCTTGAGCGCGCACGCCTGGACAAGGCCGACTGGGGCTTGGCAGCCCTTGCGGAGCAGTGCGACACAGTTGTCATAATCGACAACAACAGGCTCGTGCAGTACGTCCCGAACCTTCCGATGAACCAGGCGTTCGCTGTTGCGGACACTCTTGTCGCAAAGGCAGTCAAGGGAATCTCAGACACGATAATGCTTCCGTCGCTTGTGAACATTGACTTTGCAGACGTCCGATCCATCCTCGGAAACGCCGGCATGGCAATGATCTCAGTGGGAGAGGCATCAGGCCGCGACCGCGTGGCAGGAGTAGTCAAGAACACGCTCGAGCACCCGCTGCTTGACGTCGAGTACTCCGGCAGCAAGGGCGCACTGATACACGTACAGGGAGGCGCACAGCTGTCCCTTGGAGAGGTGACTTCGATAGGAGAGGGCATAACCGACGCATTCGACCAGAAGGCAAACGTCATCTGGGGAGCGCGTGTCAACCCTGACATGGGAGACAAGGTTGTTGTCACTTCAATCATAACCGGAGTGCACTCGCCGCAGCTCATCGGAAAGTCGATGGTCCAGCCAAAAGCCGAGAAGCAATACAACCTCGGGTTGGCAGAGATCAACTACTGAGCCGAAAAGCTAAACGCGACAAGGCGCAACACAAGCAATTGACGGCTTCGCTTCGAAGTTCCTAACGCTTCGGAAAAGGGTCGTCGGTTCTTTCTTTTTCTAGTTTTTTTTATTCCTCTAGCTTTCGCACCGGAGCCCAACAACTGTTTTATTGGCTGCAACCCTGACTTTTGCGAGAGAAAATGCATTACTCAAGAGGCCAGGGCGCGACAGAATACCTAGTCGTGCTTGGCGCAGTGCTTCTCGTCTCGATGGTCGTGGTGCAGGCAGTCGCATCCTCGTCGTCCTCTGGAATCGAGCTACGGGAGCAGCAGTCAGAGTCGTACTGGAAAAAAGCATCCCCCTTCTCAATCACGTCCTACACTCTCGAAAACGGGTTGCTTGCCGCAACAATCCGAAACCAATTGACCGAACCGCTCAAGCTTACTTCAGTCCGGGTCGTGGACAGCGCAGGAGCAAGCACGCTCTGGTCCGGCTCTGCCATAGTCTCCGGCGGGGCCGAAACTACCCTGTTCATGCGCTACGGCCTGAACAACTCCTGCAAGAACTCAGCCGGAGGAACTCCCTTTGAGATTACGCAAATCACGTTCAACTACGACAAGACCTCGATTCAGGGGCTCAAGCAGGTTGGCGACAAGTCGCTTGCGGGAAAGTGCGCCGCGCAGCAAGGCATAGTCTTCAGGTCACCAACGCCTTCTGACGGCGCTTCGGTTTCTTCAAACACCAACGTCTCAATAAACGCAACCATTGACGGAAGCACCGCCATCCGGCTCAAGGACTTTGGACTTGTCTGGAACGGCACGAACACTTCTTTCTACGACGATTCCCTCGTCCTGGCAATGAACTTCGACGACGTCTACGAGCTGGGCGAGCGCGGGGGCAAAGTCGTTGACGTGTCCAGCTATGGCAACAACGGCGTGATTTACGGCAACACCGCAGGAATCTGGCACTTCGACGAGGCGGACGGGAGCAGGGTTGCTGACGAAAGCAGGTTCGGAAACAACGGCACCATTTACGGCAACACTAGACTGTTACTCCATCTTGACGAGGAGAACGGCGCGGTTGTTGTGGACTCAAGCGGCTACGACGCGTCGTGCGTAATGGCCGCCAACAACACGCGCACAACGGGAAAGACGGGCGGCGCGGTGAGGTTCTACGGCGACCACGCAAGCCGGATTACCTGCACTAACACATCGGCATTCAACATCACCAACAACATGACCATAACCGCGTGGGTGAAGCTTGCAAACAACCTGAACAGCGCAATAATGGGGCGCGAAAGCGGCGGGCCGAGGGCATTCACTTTTCGAAAGGGCATTAGCAACGGCGTGTGCTTTGAATGGTCCCAGAACAACACCATCGAAGGCTCGGTTTACAACACCTGCACTACTGCCGGCATCGATGACAATTGGCACCACGTTGCAGTGTCGTTTGCAAGCGGCCAATACAAAATCTACGTCGATGACCAGCTGAACGTAAGCGGCACTTCGGCCATCACAAGCATCTACACCGGCACCAACCCCAACATCACAATAGGCTACTCCGTCTGGTCCAGCGACTACGACGCGAACGGCACAATAGACGAGGTGGGGCTGTACTCGACAGTACTCAACGCTACGCAAATCGCCCAGCAGTACAACGAGGGCCGCGCCAAGCACGCCGACTGGGCGGATGGCAAGAGCGGGTCTGGTTTGAGTTTTGACGGGGCGAACGATTACGTAAGTGTGGGAAATTCAGCAAGCCTCAACCTTACCGACCGGATTACCATTGAGATGTGGGTCAAGCCGAATTCCCTTTCAAACGATCCCGTGGTGCTGTCCAAGGATATTTCGTCCTCATATTATATCCAGCTTCTTTCAACCGGTTCAATTCAGTTCGGTATCGATTATGCAGGCGGTGCAGGCCGGTGGTTGTCTTCTTGGAGCAATGTTGTTGGAACCAACAACTGGTACCACGTGGTTGGGACTTATGACAAGAATGGAGGAAGCAACAACCTGAAGATTTACTCCAATGGTGCGTTGGTTGGCCAAGGCACTTACACCGGCAGTGCCGCGGGCAACTCTGCGGAGTTGCTTTTCTCATACCCTTACAGCGTCAATTCATTCAACGGCTCAATCGACGAGGTCGGCATCTACAACCGCTCGTTCTCCGCATCCGACGTACTCGCCCGCTACAACGCAGGCCGCGCCAAGCACGCGGACTGGAACGCAAGCGGGAAAAACGGCCCGGCGATGCTGTTCGATGGCGTTAATGGCAACAACATCACCATTCCCAACTCAGCCAGCGTGGAAAACGTATTAGAGGACCAGTTCACGCTTAGCGCCTGGTTCAAGCCCGCCGCAACGCCTCCTGACTACCTGCAGTCCTACGCGATACTCATCAGGACCGGTTCCCACAGTGGCCTGATGATGGACAACAACAATAAGGCAAATGCTTGGCTTTACAACAACAGCGGGCTTGTCACAAATTTCGTATCCACAAACAACGCAAGCGTCGGGCAGTGGAATTTCGCGGCAATGACTTACAATAACACAAGCAAACAAATCAACTTGTACCTGAACGGAGTGAAAACTGGGCCACATACCCTGCTCGGGCAACCGCTGGATTACGGGACAAACACGTTCAAGATAGGAAAGGCGATGGACGGCAGTTGCACTGCAGGATGGCGTTGGTGCTTCAACGGCTCCATCGACGAGGTCCGTGTTTGGAAACGCGCCCTTTCGGATGCCGAAATCCGCCAGCAGTACTACTCCTCGCTCAACAAGTTCGCGCCAGACAAGTGGGTCTTCAATTCTACCCAGACACTCGTCCCCGCAGGCACCCACACATACTACCTTTACGCCAACGGCACGGATGGCTCTTCCGACTTCACTGAGGAGCGCACCATCCGGGCATCCTAGCTATACCGGGAAATGGCCTTCCGTGACAGCGTGACAAACGTTTATCAGCCCTTTCTTGCCTAACTATTTCCTATGAACCAGACTAGATTATTTGGCGCAACGATGCTCCTTGCGGTGTTTTCGCTTGTTTTTGCAGGCTGCACCCAGACCGGCGCGGTAATCGGGTCGGGACTTGCAAACGGCACAATAGGCACGGCAAGTGCAACTCCAACAGCAACGATTACAACCAGCAACCAAACTACTCAAACCACAGGTGATATTGATATGGCAGAGAATACGGTAAAGAAAGGCGACAAGATAGCAGTTGATTACGTCGGCTCGCTTGAGACCGGCAAGCTGTTCGACACCTCGGTAGAGGCAGAAGCCAAGAAGGCAGGGCTGCCCGCAAGGCCGTCGTACGCACCGCTTTCGTTTACAGTTGGCGCGGGGCAGATGATTGCAGGCTTTGACGCAGGAGTAGTTGGTATGAAGCTCAACGAGACCAAGACCGTGACAATCCCGGCAAAGGACGCCTACGGCGAGTGGGACGAAAGCGCGGTACAGGCAATCCCCACCAAGCAGCTTGCCGAGATGCTCAACGCAACGCCCAAGGTGGGAATGCAGCTTTCAACCCAAAGCGGGGTCGCAGGCAAGATAGTCTCAACTGACGCCAACGTCACCAAGATTGACTTCAACCACGAGCTTGCGGGGAAAACCTTGATTTTCAAGATTACAGTGAGGAAAATCAACTAGGCAAAAAGGCTGCGAATATGGCTAATGTCAACGTTGGACTGATTGGCCTGGGCAACATCGGCTCAGGGGTAGTGGAGATAATCCAGTCCAACGCCGGCCTGATTGAGAAGCGCACCGGGGTAAGGATTTCAATTGTGGCAGCGTGCAGCAGGTCAAAAGACCGCGCTGTTTCGCTGGGCATCGACCCCAAGATACACACCATAGACTACAAGGAAGTCATTGCGAACCCGAAAGTGGACGCGATAGTGGAACTCGTGGGCGGCTACGAGCCTGCCCGGACAATAATCCTGGAGGCAATCAAGGCCAAAAAGCACGTCATTACCGCAAACAAGGCAGTTTTGGCAAAGCACGGCTATGAAATCTTTGAAGCTGCTTCCAGAAACGGCGTGAACGTGCTTTTCGAGGCCTCGGTTGGCGGGTGCATCCCAATCATCCGCACTATCGAGGAGAGCTACTCATCCGACCACATTGAATCCATTTACGGAATCCTCAACGGCACCACCAACTACATCCTGACTCGGATGGCTGAGGGGATGTCCTACGAGGAAGCCCTTGGAAAGGCCCAGAAACTGGGGTTTGCGGAAGCCGACCCCAGCTTTGATGTCGAGGGAAAGGACGCAAGCCAGAAACTGACCATCCTAGCTGCGCTTGCATTTGACGCCAAGATTGAGTTCGACCCGTACACCGAGGGCATCACCAGGATTACCAAGCACGACCTGGCCTACGCAGCTGAGCTGGGCTATGCAATCAAGCTGTTGGCCATAGCAAGTAAGGATAAGGACGGCTTGGTGCTGCACACGCACCCCACTCTTGTGCCAAAGAGCAGCGTGCTTGCCAACGTGAGCAACGAGTTCAACGCCATTCTCCTGAAAGGCAAGAACACTGGAGAGTTGTTCCTGTCCGGAAAGGGAGCTGGCAAGCTCCCGACGGCAACAGTAGTTGTCACGGACATCATCGAGATGGGCTCGCGCACGCGGATTACCCAGAGAAGCTTCGAGAAGGTGGCCTCAAAGCCGTTCGCCAAGTCCAAATCCCGCTTTTTCCTGCGGCTTGACCTTGCCAACAAGCCGGGAGTGCTTGCAAAAATCACCAAGATTCTTGGCGAGAACAACATCTCGATTGCCGCTTTCAGCCAAAAGGAGGACACGGGCGACTTCGTGACAGTAGTCATAATCACCCACCCGGCTTTTGAGGGTGAGATGGAAAAGGCGCTTTCGGAGTGCAAGGTTCTTGATGTGGTCAGGCCGGAGCCTGTGCTCATCCGCATAGCTGACCTTTGAGGGAAAGCAACCAGTGCGGTAAACCGCAAGTTGCAGCGCCACTTATCAAAACGGTTTTAAACGGGATTTGTCAAAAAGTAAATTGGGAGAGTTATGATGCCGTTCCAGTCCGCATAGAACCGGATGAAAACAACCTAGGCTGCTCCATAACTAAAAACGGCACAAAAATCGGCTTTCCCGCTAAATTTCCTACTTTTCTTAGCTGCGCCTGTTGCAAAAACCAGGAAGAACGGGCTGCTGAGGATGGATTTTACCTTAGAGGTGTTGTTTGTTGACCTTGGAACTCTACATTCCCGGACCAGTAGCGCTTTCAGCAAAAGTGAACGAAGCGATGTCCAAGCCCATAGTCAGCCACCGCGGGGATGCTTTCCATAAGGTCTTTGCAAACTGCCGCGATGGAATGAAAACCGCCTACGGGGCAAAGGAAGGCGAGGTCCTGCTGTTTTCGGTGCCCGGAACAGGTGCGATTGACGCTGCGCTTGCAAACACCATCCTCGATTCGGACAGGGTTCTTGCCTTTGACAACGGCGACTTTGGCCGCAGGATTTGCGAGAACGCGCAGCTTTACGCCAAGCAGGGCCAGTTCAAGGCAGTCAAAGTGGAAAACGGAAAGGGACTGCACATCGAGCAGGTTCGTGCTGAAATTGACGAGTTCAAGCCCACCTACATTGCGGTAGTGCACAACGACACCGCAAGCACCGTGCTCAACCCAATCAAGGACATCGCAAAGGCCGCGCAGGATGCCGGCGCGTTCCTGATGGTGGACTCGGTCTCCGGACTGGGCTCGACACAGCTTGAATTTGATGGCTGGAAAATAGGCGCCTGCGCCTCGGCTGCGCAAAAGTGCATTGCAGGACCAGCTGGAATGAGCTTCCTTGCGCTTAACGCGGATGCAATAGGCAGGATTTCTACGCAGCCGAGGCCGCGCAGCTACTATTTTGACCTCAAGAAGTATCTTTCCTACGTTTCAAAGAACGAGCACCCCAACACGCCGAGCCTTGCCGGGTTCTTCGGCCTGGAGCAGGCGCTTGCCGAGCTTGGAGCCGAGGGCATGGAAGCCCGCATCAAGAGGCACGAGGCCATGGCACATTACGTTGCCGGAAGGCTTGAAAAGATGGGTGCGCCGTTGTTTATTGAGCAAGGATACCGGTCGAGGTCGGTCACGGGCATCAAAACGGACAAGTCTCCTGCCTTGCGCGCAAAGATGAAGGAAAAAGGCTACCTGCTGTCCGGCGGGATGGCCGAATACAAGGACAAAATCCTGCGGGTTGCGCACATGGCCAACATGAACGAGCAGGGACTTGGAAAGATGCTGGATAACCTTGAGGCCGCAGTCAAAGAGACCGGCGGGTTCTAGAGGAAAGACAATTTTAAGTTTTTGAAGGTTTTTGGAGAGCGAGACAACATGACCTACAAGATTTTGATTCCCGGATACATCTCAAAGGAAGGGCTGGACCTGCTCAAAGCCGAGCCTGACATCGAGGTGGACTACCGGCTCAACATGAACAACGAGGAAGTCCAGAGGATTATCGGAGATTACGACGTGCTCTTTGCAATAAGCTGGACTGACGTCAACGAGGCCTTGCTTGCAAAGGCAAAGAAGCTCAAGCTGGTCGGAAGGCTCGGGGTTGCAATCAACAAAATCGACATCAATGCCTGCACGCGGCGCGGGGTGCTTGCATACAACGACCCCAACGGCAACACCACAAGCGCAGCGGAACAGACCATGGCGCTGATGCTTTCAGCAGCCAGGCACACCTGGAAAGCCTGCAACGCAGTCAAAGGCGGCGAGTTCAAGCAGGAAAAGTACCTTGGAAAGGAGCTTAACGGCAGGACCCTGGGAATCATCGGACTGGGCAAGATTGGCTCGAAGATTTCAAAATACGCCAATGCCTTCGGAATGAAGGTAATCTGCTACGACCCCTACATACCCGACGGCAAGGCCGAGGGCCTGAATGTGGAGCGGCTTGCGGATTTGAACGAGCTTGTCAAGCGCTCGGACGTAATCACAGTGCACACTCCGCTCAACGACGAGACTCGCGGGATGGTCAACGAAAAGCATTTCCCCCTGATGAAGGACGGCGTAATCATCGTCAACTGCGCACGTGGCGGGATTATCGAGGAGAAGGCGCTTTATGAGAACCTGGTTTCGGGAAAGGTCTACGCTGCAGGGATTGACGTGTGGACCAAGGAACCGATTGAGAAGGGTGGATGGCCCGAAAAGCTCCTCTCGCTGCCCAATGTCGTTGGAACCCCACACCTTGGGGCCAAGACCGTTGACGCGCAGGACAACGTGGGAATCATGATTGCAACGCAGACCATCAAGGCGCTAAAGGGAGAGATGGTGGAGAACGCCTTGAACCTGCCGTACATACTGGAGCCTGCAGACTTGGAGAAGTCGCGCGGGTTCATGAACTCGGCAAAGATACTTGGCTCGATGCTTTACCAGCTTGGGTGCGGAAAGATTACCAAGGTTTCGGTTGCGTTCGAAGGCAAGGTGCCTGACGCGGCCAAGAAGCCAGTTGTCTCGTTCGCAATCCAAGGGTTGCTTGAAAAGACCAAGCCCGAGGCGAACATGGTAAACAGCATGCTGCTTGCGGAAGAAGCCGGGATAAAGGTCGAGCAGGCCGACGAACCGGTTGCGACCAACTACGCCAACGTAATCGTCCTTTCGGCAACGTACGATGACGGCCACGTTGACTCCATTACGGGCAGCGTGTTCTCGCACAAGTTCCTTCGGGTTGTCGCGTTCAACGGCTACGAGTTCGAGGCTAAGGTCTCGCACCGGATGCTCTGGGTGTTCAACGACGACGTGCCCGGAGTGGTCGGCCTGATTGGCAACGTGCTTGAAAAAGGCAAGGTCAACATAGCTGAGATGATGCTTGGAAGGCTACGCAAGAAAGGCAAGGCTGTTGCAGTGCTTGCAGTTGACTCCGAGGTGCCCGCACACGCAATCGAAGGCCTTAAGGCAGACAAGCGCATAGGCATAGTAAGGCAAATAAGCCTTGACGAGAGTTTGATTTATACGCCCAACAACGGCAACCACGTCCACGGGAGTGAAGACTAGATGCTAGAGCTCAAGTTCGTACGCGCAAACCCCGAAGTCGTCAAAAAGGACCTTCAAAAGAGGGGCGACACTGAAAAGCAGGGATGGCTTTCAGACCTGCTTGAAAAGGACAAGCAGGCACGCGAGCTTGCGCTCTCTGCAGAGGCCCTGCGAGGACGCAGGAACACGATTTCACGCGAAATCAACGAGACCAAGAAAGCTGGAAAGGACGCCAGCGCGCTCCTGAAGGAAGCGGGTGCGATTCCGGGAAAAATCAAGGAAACCGAAGTCCAGCTTGCTGAAATCAACGAAAAAATCAAGTACTATTTGATGCGCCTTCCCAACATCCTGCACGACAGCGTGCCGGTTGGAAAGGACGACTCGGAAAATGTGCAAGTAAAAACGTGGGGAGAAGCGAAGGCGCCAGCCTTCGAGTTAAAAAACCACGGCCAGCTTGCAACTGAAAAAGGATGGGCGGACTTCGAACGGGCGGCTAAAATTTCAGGCTCGGGGTTCTACTTCCTCAAAGGCAACCTTGTGCTTTTGGACATGGCGCTCCAGCGCTTTGCAATGGACCTGCTTGTCACAAAAGGCTACACTCCGGTTATGCCGCCGTATATGATGAACCGCGCGGCATACGAGGGAGTCACTGACCTTGCTGATTTTGAGAAAGTAATGTACAAAATAGACGGCGAGGACGAATACCTCATCGCAACAAGCGAGCACCCGATGGGCGGGATGTACAAAGACGAAATCTTTGAAGAGAAGGACTTGCCCCTCAAGCTTGCTGGCATTTCACCCTGCTTCCGCAGAGAGATTGGCGCGCACGGAATCGACACCAAGGGGCTCTTCCGAGTTCACCAGTTCCACAAGATTGAACAATTCATCTTCTGCAAGCCGGAGGACTCGTGGGCCTTCCACGAGGAACTGCTGGCGAATGCCGAGGAAGTTTTCCAGAAGCTTGGGCTGCCCTACCAGGTGGTTGCAATCTGCACCGGAGACATCGGCACCGTTGCTGCAAAGAAGTATGACGTCGAGGTGTGGATGCCGCGCGAGAAGAAGTACCGCGAAGTGGTGTCGTGCTCAAACTGCACCGCATACCAGGCAGCAAGGCTGAACATCAAGGTGCGAGACAAGAAGGACTTCGAGTCAAAGCAGTACGTGCACACGCTCAACAGCACCGCAATCGCAACCTCGCGCGCACTCAGGGCGATACTTGAGAACTACCAGCACGAGGACGGCACGGTGAGCATTCCCAAGGCGCTGCAGCCCTATATGAACAACAGGGAAACATTATGAAGTACATATAACCTGACCTCAGGTTCATCCATATGACTTTGGAACTGTTCATTTCTTATTCAACAAGACATGAGCAGTACGCAAAGTTATTGGAAGACGAACTTCGGAAGTGGGGATTTACTACATGGATTTATAGCATCCATGGTGATACTGCAAAGAGAATAAAGGCAGAAACAACAGAGAAAATCAGACGGGCAGATTTAGTTCTTTTTCTGATAACGGCGAAACCAAGAAGGGGGCAAAGAGATGAAATAGTCGCCATAGAAAAGAAAACAAACCCCCAACAAAAAATATTTGTTGCATCACAAAATCGAAGAGAGTTAGTGCCTAAGAAATTAAATCAATTTCCAGTAATTGACATAATACCAATACCAACAAAAAAATCAAAGCAAAGGATATCCTGCAAGGAATTATTAAAAATAATTCGGCATATCGTTCGTTCAGTAATTCAGGAAACACCATCAGGAATAGCCGAAGACGCGGAGGTGCCAGAGCAGTGACGAAATTCTTAGATAGTCCAAAAGTGATGGCACTTGTCAATAGCCTAAAAGAAGGCTACGCCTCTAGTGAAAAGCACATTCTGTTAGAAGAAAAACAGCATAGTGTTCATGAACTCGAATCGGAATTTCTGCAGTACGGTGTCAGATTCCGTATGAAGTATGAGGATTTTGCCGACAATGTTGATAACACTATCCTTGGAATAGATTTCGGTAGAGAAATAAGACGTGCTGAATTCAGGGGCATAGTTGATAAACTAAAGAAGGTTTCAAGAAAACAATCGATAACATTAGATCAGCTTGGTAGAGAAGACCTCCACACCTTTTCAGACATCCTAATGCCATCATCATCACTGTTTTCAAAAATGCTCGGTTTCTATAAATATCGACAATTTTCTTCCAGAGAAATGGGTTTTGATATTGCAGGTAAAGTTTTCCGAGAACATCCAACATCGGAAGAACTAATGGAAAGCGACTCTCTGATTTTCTTTAACCCAGAAATAATCTTCTGGGGAAGGAAAACGGTTGAAGAAATGAAATCAATACCAGCAATAACGGATTTCAAATCATTTTCGGATGATAATGATTATTTATCAATAAAAATGAAAGATCACGAAAACGGTCAGATTGAAATCTATATCCATTCTGTCTTAGCCATAAAAGTACATGGGACTGCCATCGAATACAAAATACGCGAATAATTTGAAAAAATACACTACTTCGAAATGAGGGCACTTGAGATATAGAATATTCGGATACGGTGTTCGTTTCCCTCATGTCTAGCTCGTTGAAAAGCAAAAGATAAATCCGCACATTTTTCTTCAGAACCGTTTGTCAGCGAATTAAACGCGTCAACAATTATAAGATACTTGTTACGAATCTTTGATTTTTTTAATTTTGCAAAATCTGACTTAAGATTACTGTGTAGTTTCGTTGTTGAAGAAATCCATTTTTTCATATAATCTCTTAGAGGAACTCCCGAAAAGCGGACAAGTTTTATTTCAACGGAAACTCCACACAATTCTTCCGGATAGTCACAACAAAAAGTTGTTACTCGGTTTGTCTTGCTCAAAGCAATTGGAAATTTTGCAATATCTACCACTAAAATATCCGGTCTGAAACCCCATTTCTGATTATCTTTCTGATTTCCCGGTTGAAAATTGAGATGAATCGGAAGCATGCGGGGATTTTCAACAAGTTTTTTGTGCCCTTCACTATCTAAGAAAGAAGCAGAACTGTTCTTGCGGTTTGAAATAGTATTCAGGTACTCGTGGTAAATATACGCTTGAACATCATATTCTGTTAAAAACGATGCTGGGCCATAAAAAAATTGTTTCGAAAACCCACGGATAGCGTATTCAAGATTATCTTCGATTATTTTAATTTTTTTGTTACTCTGTGAAAACCGATTAGTGGCGATGCAATTCTTTAATTTCTTATCCAACCAAAGATATCCTTTAGGTGGACTTGTAATTATTCTTATTTTGGGTTCCATGAGAGTCGCATTATCCTTCAAATAATGGACTTTATTAAAAGTCCAGTACGTTTACGCTGCGGTCTTCATAGGCTCTTTTTTCATCGAAGCCGTTCTTTAGCAGGAACTTCAGGTGCGAGCCGGCCTTTTCTTTGTCCATTAGCAGGTAGTGGTGCTTTTCGCCCGGTTTCTGCGGGTCGTCAATCGAGCGCATCCTCTCGCGGTATTTCTCGGGGTTGGCAAAATGCCTCGCCTCTGCCACCTGACCCAGAAGCGTATAGTGGTGCTTGCCAAGGAGGACGGAAGGATTCCCCTGTTCATCCGCCGGAGCGCCGTTGTTGGGACTCTTCTTTACAAGCACTGAATAGCAGGGGCAGGTCATGCCCGAGAACTTCATCAATTCGTAGTTCTGCGGGTTATTTTTAGCGGGTCTTGTTGAAGGCATCTGCTCACCGGATAAAAGCCAAAAAGGCATCCAAAAGCTTCAACGGATTTTGCAACAGTTGCCCTGCGTCATGTAACTAGGGTCGAACCCGAACGTTCGGAAGTGATTCATCAGGTGCTTTGCCTTTATTTCCGAAAAATTCAGGATTGCGTGGACGTTCTCTGCGGAGTCCTTGAAGCCGAACCGTGCATCTGATGATTTTCCGGCCAGCGGGCCGATGAACTCGAAATAGTGACCATCGATGACGTTGTCGGGATTGAACTTGGGTCCCTTGACCACTCCGGCAACCGGGGTCTTGCGCACCAACACGCCGTGCTCATAATCGCTGTGAGGTAGCACCAGGACCTCTTTTCCAAACTTGGGCTTAGCTATCGGTTTTTCACTCGAAGGCAATCTGCTCACCAGTTGTAATCGCCCAAATGGGCGAATGGGATATTGAATTTTAGTGCCAACCTAATTAAATTGCTTCATGGCGCGGACTTTGAAGCGCTTACGTCCTTTTCTTCGTCCGCACGGTACGGCGCGTGAATCGCGGAAGGTTGCTGCGCGTATACGCCTCGGTTTCCAAGTAGGTGGTCGGAACGTTTCCGACATACTTTACCCCGCGACCAGCACGGGCCTTGAGCGCGTCGCTGATTGCCACTGCCGAATGCTTGCGCCGGTTCATCTCCGCGTAATTGGGAAGCATCCTCCAGGGAAGCTTGATGCGGTAATTTTTCTCAACATAACTATTGACAGCGTCCGGCAGGTCGCCTTCAAAGAAGAATATCTTCCTTGGCAGGTTCAGCTTTTCGCTGTTTTTGATGTGCCACTCGTTGCCGTCCTTTTGGATTTGCGCGCCCTTGGCAGTCAGCAGCCCTGAAAGGAAGTCCTTCGAAGCCATGTTGCCTGCTGGCGCGTTCTTTCGGTATTCTTCCCACTGGGAAAGCAGGTGCGCGTCGCGGCCAAGCTCATTTGAGGTCGAATGGAAAAGCCTGCCCTTGAACGTCTCAAAATCGTGCGGGTCAATGACATCCTTTCCTTTCAATCCAAGGCGCGAATTGGTCTCTTCTGCCATCGAGTCTATGACTTTTCGGTGCTGGTCGTAGAAACCGCGCCAATATTCCTGGTCCTGCTTGGAAAACCCGGTGAGGTTCATGGTCGGCCCTGACCGCAGCAGTGAAATCGCAAGGTCCTTTGCAGCGGCCTTTTCCCCGACAGCCTTGACGAAAGGGCGCAGGTCGGATTCGCCGGAAAGGTCGTAGTCGTACGCTTTGTTGGAAATGTTGAGATTATCCTGGTGCCTTTTGATTGCGTCGTAACCGGAATAATCCAAGGCAAGCAGGCCGGATATGCTGTTCCAATGCATTTGCTTGGAGAACTTCCCAAGAGCGTCCACGTGCGCCTTCTGGTCGTGCTTGTTCCATTCCGGAGCCGATTCGTAAAGCTCCTTTGCCTTTTTTTGGGAGCTCTTGAATAGTTCAAGGAGGCTGTCCTTGACCTGGGAGTATACGCCGGCTTGCCTGATTTTGGAAACAAGCGCATCGTATTTGCCTACGGAATAATCCGACAACTCCTTTTTCTCCCTGAAACGCTCCGCGGCTTCCCGGGGAGAATACCTGCCGCCGGGGGGAACTACAATCTTTCCGTCTTTTGAGAAATAGACGTCCGAAGGGAAGAACATCGCCTTTGCGTGCTTGAGATTAAGGATGCCGAGCTTGTCCGGGTTCTTATTCCCCACGACCAGGTCGCCTGCGCCCTTGTACGTAGTGCCTAACGAATAGTGCTTCTGCAGGGTGCGCGGCTCGAACAGGTAGGAAACCGGGCAACCGGGCTTGTAGTAAAGGCCAGGAGCCTCGTCGGGAATTCCGCCTATCGAGGTGTAAACGGTGTTGTAAAAGACCTTGTCCGGTTCCTTTTCAAGCTTGGACTTGGCAGTTGACATCGGCAGGGTGTTGGAAACAAAATCCACGCCGGGGACCATACCATTCTTCAGAAGCGCATAGCCGGAAAGTATCTGGCCTTTCTCCAAATGCTTCAGGACGTTGCCTACGTGGGTGGAATGAAATACCGGCACATCAAGCGGACGCCTATTGTAAACCAATTCGTGGGGGTTAGTTTTGCGGCCGGCCAATGCTTGCACCTGAAAAAAAATGAGCCCCAACCTAATTAAATTGCTTTATCGGCCCAATACTTATGCTATTACTAGCCAAATCTATACACTGAGTAGAGTTCAATGTCAACCGATTCGCAGGCGGCATATGACTTCCGCAAGCAGGTGGAGGCCTTGGAAAAATTCCAGGGCCGCGGGACGCAGCTAATCAGCGTCTACATTACGCCAGGCTACCAGATTTCAGAAACCGCCGGGAAGCTGCGCGACGAAGCCGGACAAGCTTCGAACATCAAGAGCACGAGCACGCGAAAGAACGTGATTTCGGCACTTGAAAAGATTCTCCAATACCTGAAAGGGTTCCGAGCTTCGCCCAAGAACGGCATCGCGATTTTCTGCGGCGACGTGTCCGAGACCGAAGGAAAGCCCGACATACAATTATTCAGCGTAATCCCGCCAACTCCGCTTGGCGTGCAGTTCTACAGGTGCGAAAGCAGGTTCGTCCTCGAGCCTTTGAAAGAGATGCTTGACAAGGCGGGAACTTATGGCATAGTTGTGATGGATGGCAAGGAGGCCACCATTGCCGTGCTCAAGGGAAAGCAGGTCAAGATTATTCGCAGGCTCAACAGCACCGCGCACGCGAAGGTAAGCAAGGGAGGACAGTCCGCACAAAGGTACGCTAGGCTGCACATCGAGGCTGTTGAATACTACTACACGCGAATAGGCGAGGCAATGGCGCCGTTCCTCGAGCAGAAGGGTTTTGAGGGAGTCATAGTCGGCGGACCGGGCCCTGCAAAGGAGGACTTCCTCAAGCAGAAATCCTACAATTACCAGCTCAAGGTACTCGGGGTTGTTGACACCGGCTACACCGACGAGTATGGCATCCAGGAAGTGCTTGAAAAGAGCGGGGAAATAATCGCCGAGCAGGAGTCAATCAAGGAAAAGAAGCTCCTGGACGAGTTCATGGAGAAGGTCATGAAGGCCGGGCTGGCCACTTACGGCGAGAAGGAAGTCCGCGAGGCCGTGCAGAGCGGCAAGGCAAACAAGCTGCTTGTTTCCGAGGGGATGGAACTCAACCGCATCACGCTCACCTGCACGCAGTGCGGAAAATCAGTGGAAAAAGTG
>Ga0074198_1001308_pt1 | contig 17126 bp, 18 predicted proteins | sample EPASupsiteSAE323_FD_64527 | JGI IMG/M metagenome (GOLD analysis project Ga0074198, IMG submission 64527) | Bioremediated contaminated groundwater from EPA Superfund site, New Mexico - Sample SAE3-23 | ecosystem: Environmental > Aquatic > Deep subsurface > Groundwater > Contaminated ...
ATAATTTAATACTAGTATACTGGTGTAGTGCGGGTTTAGTGCTGGTTTAGTGCGGGTTTAGTGCGGGTTTAGTGCGGGTTTAGTGCGGGTTTAGTGCGGGTTTAGTGCGGGTTTAGTGCGGGTTTAGTAAAATGGTAAAACTTCAGTAGCATGTCAGCGGTAGAATTATTTACATGAACCCTATGAACTGTAATGATTATTATCCTCAAGTAACATTTATATGCCCTAATCTCATATCATCCTATGTGACTAAAATTGTTTAGTCTAAACACGGGATGTAGTGGGGGGATCATATAAAATATTTTTCTTCTTTGAAGGTAGGTAATTTTTATTTTTCAAAGTTAATATGCCATAGGATTCCAGAAAGGACCTTCCATGTCCATGGAATATACTTTCCAGTATGTTCTAGATGCACCGGACTCTATTTAGGAGCTATCTCTTTTTTTATAAGTTCATTATTTCTGTTTATAGACTATTCCCTAACAATGGTCTCACTTGCTTTTATTATCACTATCCCCTTAATCATAGATGGATTAACTCAATATTTGGGGTATAGAGAGAGTAACAATGTTTTAAGGTTTATCACAGGTTTAGGTGCCGGTGTTGGATTTGCTTTTTTATTTTTATTCGTTAAAATTACAATTTTTTAGGAGAGGCTAAATGTGGATGCAAAAAAATGTGAGAAATGTGGAACAGAAAATCCTTCAAACGCTACATTCTGTTCTGAATGTGGGGAGAGTTTACCAGAAGTTAAAAGCAATCCCATCAGTAAGGGAATGTCTTATTGGAAAAACCAAAATAAGGGATTTAAAATTTTAACTGGATTTCTAGGATGTTGTATTGGGGCATTCATAATTTTGATGATAATTGCGGCCGCCTTCCCTACAACAAACCTCTCCCTGGCGAACACCACAGCCAATATTGATAATCAAACAATAGAATACTTACTAATTGGACATACTGAACCCAATGCAACTGTTAAACTTACTTCTAAATCCTTAAACCTTAATGGGATGGAAATAACTCCAGAATCTAATGGAACATTTGAATATAAATTACAAATACCCACAAATACTAGTGCTGTTGATGTAACTATTACGGCGAAAGTACCCAACAAATCAGAAAATCAGGCCACAACAACCATTAAAAGACCATCACCCCCAACTCAATCAACAGCCAACAAAACAACAAGTCCCGCAGTTGCATCTGATGTTTTTGAAAATAAATATTACAAATTTACAACACCTCCAGGAACTACAGTCCGGGACTCAAACGGAAACTTAGCCCCTGCGGGTGGAGATAATGAAAATTTACAATTATGGGATTCATCTGTAAACTCTAAAGACCTGGATGGTAAAGAAATAGGGTACGCAGAAATTAATACAGGTAGAATGGACGGTAATGCCCAAGACACTCTTATTAAACTAGGGTATACTTCCTCAAAAACCATAGCAGGCTATCAGAGTTATTATGTTCTTACTCCTGCAAATGGAGGTCAAGAGGCATTTGGTGATTATACTATTATTCTTGGTGAAAGTAAAGTACAACCTGGCCGTACAGATACTCTTACTATAGAGTTTGACTCTGATACTGCTGATAAAATTAAGATATTTACGGATAGTTTAGTAATCAAAAGTTCGGTAACCAAATAAAAAATAAAAGGTATCCTTACTGCATGTTATGATAGGGAGGGGTTTAATTTGAAAAAAAATGGAAGAGCAATTTTAGGGATTACAACTATCTTATTGATTGTTGTCATGGTTTCAGGATGCACATCTTCTTCGAATACAACAGATCCAACTAAAGATATTTACTTACAACAACAAAATCCACCATATACAATCGGTGACGAATCACAGATTAGTGCATGGATCACTAGTAAAAATCATAAATCATATAGTAATGTTACTTTGATGGTGACTGGTTTAGATTCAAATGGTCAATCAATCGGTGAAAAAAAGGCTTATGTGGATTATTTGGATAATAATTATCAAAGTACTGGATTTACCGTTAAGTTTCCAAATACAGTCGACCATATTACTATTAAAGTGTTGAATGCAACACCAGAGAAATAATTTAATTATTTCTCATTTTAAATGTGTTACATTGGTTTGCCTGCAGTGCAACTTCAATAGTATGTCCGGGTTTTAGTTTTTTCGTAGGGTAATGGAAGTTAGATGAAGCCACTACCATACAATTATAGTTTAAGTAAACAATAGAATCAAATTAAAGGACAAAACAAAGTTGTGATGGATGTATGCAGATAAAGAAAAATTTAAAGCAAATTATAGACTCAAAACTATTATTTTTATGTTTATCAGTAACAACTTCATGTTTAGTTTTAATTGGAACAGCTATATTAATAAAAATACACATTCCAACGTTTCAAGTTGATACAACTTTAGAAGCACGTGATTTGTTGGTATTGGCCGGATTAACAATTACTTTCTACACATTATTAGATAAAACTATAGAAAAGTTACTTGGACGTTTTATTGATAATGAAATGACAAAGGCGGGTTTAGACGGAGTAATCTTTTCAAACATAATTATGGCAACATTAAGTATCCTTCTGATTTTAGGATCTACAATGGGAATACCCTACTTAAAGAAAGAAGGATTTATTTTATTAATCATCAGTTGGATGTACAATCTTGTAATACTCTGCTTTGTTATTCTATATATGACAAGAGAAGTAATGGCTCCAAGGAAAATAAGAAGATACATAATCAATCTAATTTTGCTTATAATTAGTTTAAGTATATTAATACCTATTTTATGGGCAATTATCTAATTAAAACATTCTTTTACTACTTTATATCTAAATGACTATGACTACTTGCAATGCTATATCCTGGAAGTTTCAAAACATTGAGAATTAAAAGTATTACAACAGACCTAATATTCAAAAATGAGTTAATTCTACTTTTTTACCAACTTCAATTATATTAAAGATACATTCAATATTTTAAATACTTCCAATACTTAACATATCTTTTATTCGAGTTAGGTATTCACTCAAAAATAAACGATATGAGTTCATGCAGATGTACCACCAAATATTTGGAATATTGGAAGTACCTTCAATATTTCCAATACCTTTCCAAATAATAATCAAAGTTGGCACTAGTGACCTTCGTTATAATTGCTTGGAAGTAATCGAATAATTAACCCACTTCTGGAGATCATGGGTTGAAGGATTTTTAAAAAACTGCAAAATGTGAGTAAAATTGATGAAATATATGGGGAAAACCATACAAGTTCTAGTATTTCTTAGGTAGGTTAAATTACACTTTGGCAGATCCCCCAAAACTGAAGTTTTTTACTAAAAAGTATTACTTCTATTTCAAGTGTTTAATCATGAAATAGATATCTCCTGTATTTAACATATAGAACATATTAAAAATATTAAAAGATGTGAGACTATGACTGATGAAAAAAGGAATTTAAAGCAAGTAAGTGTGCTGCTTTATGAAGACCAAATAGAACCCTTAACGATACTTTGTAAGCTTAAACTATTTAATGGCAGGAATGACTATTTTAGAAAGACAGTTGATGATTTCATAAAAGAAAACGAGAAGTTATTGGAAGGAATACAGTAGTAAATCTCTAAACATATTTCTAACCCTATTATTAACTGAAACTGAATGATATTGGGGAGTTTAACAGTCATTGAACCATGAATCATTGAATAATACTCAAATAAATCCCGAATATTTAATAAAAATTAAAAAACTAACATCAAACTGATTTAATTTAAGTAAGCTATAAGTTTAGTTAATATATGATAAAATATTTATATTATTTTAAATAATTAATTTCTTAGAGGGGAGATTTGATGTTTAAAATAAAAATTAAAGACCCAAATAAGTTAAATATTTGCAAAGAAATTGAAGACAACTTTCCAGTGATAGTAAATAAAGATTCTATTCAAATACAAAGGGCAAAAGTTGTATTAGATGTCATGCATTTTTTATTGTTAAATGACCTTTATGAAGATAAATTTGAAGTAGAAATAGAAGAGGATACTTATTTTATAAAGGACATCGATGATTATTCTCACGTTAGGAATGATGTTGAGGGTTTGTGGGCCAAAGAAATTGAAGATCACAAGACAATATTTAATAGCAGCATATCAAATGATGACAGAAGAAAATTACTTGAGAAAGTCAATAAACAGTCTCGATTTTATCAAAGTTATGAACAATATCTGAAGGATATAGCAGTTTATCTAGCAGAGAAAATTGGAAAGGAAACTGTTATTTTAGGTGACGTAATGGATGCCTACACTATCAAATTAGAGTCCCAAGAAGGTTTGTCATCTAATGAATATCTAAGAAATGACCCCGATTTCAGACTTTATTCATTAAATATAGATGATTTTAATAAAATAGTTGATTTAATTAATGAAATTAAGAGAGAATGAATATAAACTATTTATAAAGATGCAATGATCATTTACTTTCAATAATAAATGATATACTTAAATTCTAGGGGATAAAATGGATTTAAGAGTAGAATTTGAAAATAAAATGAAACAAATATCAGATTTAGATAAAATCCCAGTTATTTTAGATGTTGATACAAAAGAATATGAATTAGCTAAAAAACAACAAAGACCTTACATAGCTATTGTGAAAAGATCAAAAGGTAGTCATTATGGAGGAATAGCCTATAATATGAGCCCTGTCGCCTATGACTTGAATAATAATGGAGTTCAAAAGCTAAAGTATTTAGTAAAAGCCTTCAAAGAATCAAATTTCTCTTGTTTTAGTCAAAGAAAATATCAGAATGATAAAGAAAATAAAATAGGCTCATTGTGTGGATTTTTTGGTTATCTGCGTTTGAAAGAATGTAATATACTCGCAGAAGAGATTAAATCTATACTATTTGATGAAGAAAACTATACTTCTATGAAGAGTTCAATAGTAAGTTCAAAGATGCATCTTATTAAATAGTTAATTGATAATTTCCTTCCTTTTCATCCACATTTTTATAGCTTCAATTGTTGCTTTTTTAAGTGCACCAGGTTCTTCCCAAATTCATCCCTTGCAGCTCTGGTAAAGGCGTTTTTTAAATCACTGGGAATCCTTACATTGAGGGCTTTTTCATCTGCCATTTTTCTCACCTGGATATTTCATAGGTAATTATCGTTACCTATCTATAGGGGGTTGGCTCAGGGGGCTTATGAAGGATTGGCTGAAAAGCTTACTAGACAGGCCAGTAATGCAGGTGTGAGTGTGGTTAATATGATGAGGTAAACCTAATTTTTCCATGGAATTTAGAGTAAGATTTAAGTTTGTATAAAGCATACTTGATATTGGTTATAGATAATAAAATTGCTTATATCTATCAGCTAAATTCCATGGGGGGAACATAAATTAAAAACATTCCTTTAATTCAAGATAATTTCAATGTGGTCAAATTAATATGCCATAGACTACCTGAACGAACTTTCAAAATTAAAGGACATTATTTTCCAGTTTGTTCAAGATGCACAGGGGCATATATAGGGGCATTTTCTTATTTTGTATTTGTTTATTTTGTTTATGTCCAATATAACATTACAGTAATTTTAGCAGCAATTCCAATGATACTACCTATGTTTTTAGATGGTATAACTCAGTTATTTAGTTTTAGAGTAAGTAATAATGCTCTAAGATTCCTAACAGGGTTAATTGCAGGTATTGGATTAGGAATTTTGGCTAAAGCCTTTAAATATTTTTTAATTGGCTTAATAAATTAAAAGGGAGGCATAAAATTGACAAAAATTTGTCCAAAATGTAATAAAATGAATATGGAAACCGCAAAGTTTTGTGAAGGATGTGGTACTGCATTACCTGCATCTCAACCAGTTAAAGAAACAAAAAGCTCATCGGGAGGAGTAATGGGCTGGTGGAATAGTCAAGGTTCAGGAGTTAAAGCATTAAGTATAATTGGTGTTTGTTGTGTAGGTTTAATTTTAATAATTGGAGTAATGGCTTTGATAACACCAGATACTACAACAAATACAACTACTTCTACAAGTCCATCATCAAGTACACCAGCTACAGATACCTCATCAAGTGATAGTTCAGTTACAAGTGCAACTACGGGTCAAGAACAAGCAGCAAAAATGGCTCAAAGCTACTTAAATACCCAATCGTTTTCACGAAGTGGATTAATTAAACAGCTCAAATATGAAGGATTTACACAAGAGGAAGCTGAATATGGAGTAGATAAAACTGGTGCTGACTGGAATAAGCAAGCAGCAAAAATGGCTCAAAGCTACTTAAATACCCAATCGTTTTCACGAAGTGGATTAATTGAACAGCTTGAATATGAAGGATTTACAAGCCAGCAAGCTGAATACGGAGTCCAGGCCGTGGGATTGTAAAATACAAAAAGTCTGCCTGGTGATGGCATTACTTTTAATTAATTGGTTCAGCAATCAGACTTGTAAAAATCAAATAAAGACTGTGAACAACTGATATGATAAAATTGCTTATATCTATCAGCTAAATTCCATGGGGGGAACATAAATTAAAAACATTCCTTTAATCCAAGATAATTTCAATGTAATCAGATTAATATGCCATAGACTATCTGAAAGGACTTTTAGAATTAAAGGACATTATTTCCCCGTGTGTTCTAGATGCACTGGTTTTCATTTTGGGGCTTTTTTTTATTTTATCTATGCATATTTCTTTTACATAGAATATAGTACTATGTTAGTCTTTTTTGCTTTTTTAATGACTATCCCACTTATCATAGATGGAACATCCCAACTAATGGTTTAAGGGAAAGCAATAATTCCCTAAGATTCATTACAGGTTAATAGCTGGTCTTGGATTTGCAATTTTACTCAAAGCATTAAAATGGTTAATTTTAGTTAAAGGAGGGTTTTAATTGGGATATTTAGTTTGTGATAAGTGTGGGGGATACTATGAACTTCAACCTGGAGAATCTCCCGATGATTTCACTGATGAATGTGAATGTGGGGGAAAGACAAGATATGTTGAAAACCTTGGAGGTTTAAACAATGGGATGGAAAAAATGGGAGCTACCATCATATGTCCTGTATGTGGAGTTGAAAACCCAGAAGGGGCCACAATATGCAAGTCTTGTAAAAAGATGATAAAACAGAAGGCACCCATATCCACTCCTCGAAGTGAAAACCCTAAGGAAGGAATCCTTGAAACATGGAATAGACAATCCACGCCCCTCAAAGCATTAAGCATTTTGGGAGTCTGTTGTATGGGAATTATTTTGATTGTGGGAGTTATGGCAATGGTCACCCCGACAAAACCACAACCGGATCTAATACTGCCACACCCACCACACAAACAGATAGCCAATCAACCAATTCTGCTTCATCAAATACTGCAGGGGCCGTTCAAGTTCAAGTAACTTATTCTAGCCAATGGTCTGGTGCTGTTGGTGATAGTAGTGGAAGTAGAAGCGTTGATGGTATTAGAACACAAAGATTTTCAGTAAGTTCTAGTGGGCCTGTTTCAGCAAACTTCCAGAAAAAAGATAATAGTACTGGAACTTTAACCGTGTCAATAATTCAGGGTGGGAAAACTGTTGAAACTCAGAGTACAACTGCAGAATATGGAGTGGCTTCTGTTAGTCACTACTTCTGATTTATTTTTTTACAATCCCATCCCTTCTTTTATTTATAATATAAACATTTAATGGAATTCCAACACTTTAACCGTTTTTAAGAATTATTTTTATTTTTAAATGGATTTCAACAAAGAAAAAATATTACATTAAACTAAGGTTTATGAACATGAACTCATATTTAATAATAGTACAATATCTATGGTAAAATTAGAATAAAAGCAGATTAGGGAGGATAACTATTAAACCCGAAGTGATATAACCATATCCTTATCAGGGAAACAGATCTTAAAACCGGGTAACTACCCAATACCCCTATCCTTATCAGGGAAACAGATCTTAAAACCGGGTAACTACCCAATACCCCTATCCTTATCAGGGAAACAGATCCTAATACCGGGTAACAGATCCTTTACCCCTTCCCTTCATAGGGGTAAAGTATATATCTTGCTGGTAACTAAAACAATAATAATTATTATTTAAAATAAGGTGATTTTTTATGGCAAGACCAATAGCTCCAACCCCCGTACTCAAAGGAAAGGATGCTGAAAGATTCCTAGAGAAAATGGAAGAACCTCCAAAAAAGGGAGAAGTTGAATTTCTCAAAAGGGCCATAAAAGCCTACAAAGAAAACCCTTTTTAATCTTTATTCTACCCTGACTTTCCTAATTGATTTTATAATTTAAGTATATCTAGGTACATTTGGACGGTTCTTCTTTTCCCATCATGGATAAATTCAGTAAAATATCTTTTTTCATAGAATCCAACTAGATCTGTATATGCATCCACTGAAACATATCTTATGCCTATACACTCGCTTAGTTTAAATGCTCGACCTACTATGAGAAGTATCATATTAGTGGCTACTTCTCTGCTTTGATAAGGTCTACATACACCTAAACGTCCTATTTTAACGGCTGGAAATTCTCGGTAAGGAATATCTTTGCATTTGAATCCTTCCAAGTCATCTGTATTTATTTTTATAGAATCAGCTGATAAAGTGAAAAAACCTATGATTTGTTTTTTGTACCTACAAAGATAAGTTACATTTATTTTTGCATTCATCTGGTTAAGGGCATCATCTTTTATGAATTCATTTAGATCTTGATCTCCACAATCAAAACTTTCTACATCATCTTCAGGAGTTAATCTATCGATATCCATATCAGCTGATTCTATATGATTCATTATTGGTGATTAGTTTCTTCTTAAAAATAAAATTTGTTATTTAATCTTAACTTAGGGTTGTAACTGATAGCGGGTTCAATATAACTTGAAAATAGGTAGGATCCAGATCACCAGCTGCATCCAATACAAAAGGGGACTGTTAAATTTTGCAGCTAACCCAACATCGGTAATGAGGATCCTCAACTAATAATTTAATATTACTATTATTTAAATGTTTAATATTAATCAAAGCAAAATAATATATGTTCTATTAGAAAAAGATCGAATGTTGATGGAAATGAACAGTGAAAAAAAGTAGGTATCGCTAACAATAACACCACTTCACAGTACATATTTCTGGTCAGGTGATGTTGGAACTTAAATTTAATAATAATAACTGATTTAATTGAAACTAACCATAAAAATTTGAATTTGATTAAGCAATAAAACAAATTAAAGGGATGAATTTAAGCATGGGATTCAGAAATATATGGAAAAAATTGAAATCATTCAATTTAGACTTTTTATACGATTTTGATTGGGAAGAAATAAAGAAAGACCCGGATAAAATGGCCAAAGTATCCATGTTAGTTTTTGGTGCCGAAATTATGGTTACAGTTCTCATTGTAATCGGAACAATCATCTTCATCCTAGCAGTTGTATTTAGATGATTTAGGTGGATAAAAAAAAATTTTAATTCTAATCTATTTTTAGTTACAATCTAAACGAAATATTTCAAATTAATTTAATCATTAAATTCAACAAAATTTTTAATAAGAATTCATTGATTTTCAACCTTCACCGAGTTGTAAACCATACCAACCAGTTTTCGGGCCGTATATATTACATCTTCCCTTAATTGTCCTGAACTTAAAACTGTGACCAGGGGTTCTCCTCTTTCTATTATAACTCCAGGACGGGGTAGGTCACAAACTCCGGGGAAGTTTAGATTACCCACTGTTGATGATTGCAGTGCATGGACCACCATCTTAACTGCAAATCTATGGGGAGCTGGAACTTCTACCAGGTGTCCCTGGCATGCCTCGAGGTGGGCTTCAGCCATGTTCATACCCAGTGATAGTTCTGCACATTCAAATGTTCCCTGTAGTCGGGGGTTAACTTCAATAACATATAGTTCCCCATTTCTGGCCATGAAATCCACCCCATTAGAGCCAATTAGGGATAGATGAGTCACCACTTTTTGGGCAAGTTCGGAGATTTCCACATCACCAATGTAGGGAACGGTGTTCCCACAGTATCCAAAAGGTTCCATTTGCCCCAACTTGGTATCACCGATTATCTGGGTACTGGTGAGTATAGTCCTGGCTTCATCCTCGGTGGATAGAACTGATGCACTGATATTTTCACCATCAACAAACTCCTGCAGTATACACTCATCAGATGAAAGTTCTCGGATAATATTTGTAGGGTCTTGTTCAGGATCCATATCCTTTAAAAGCCCTAGATCAATGTTTTTCAAAAGTCCAATATTCTTATCATTCAAAAGTCCAATATTCTTATCATTCAAAAGTCCAATATTCTTATCTTCCAGAATTCTCACCCCGTAACCACCCGCTCCTGATCGGGGTTTTAAAATAAATTTTTTTCCAGGTGCATTACTGACAATTTCTACAGCTTCATGAATATCAGCAGGGAGGTATGTTTCTGGAACACGGAAATGTTTTTTAAGCTTTTGGTATAGGGAAAATTTATCTTCAACACCACCAATATCACGGTTTCCAATGATTTTATGGGAAGGGAACCAAGAAGGAGAGGAACCTGCGCAGCAAATTATCCCATATGCATCATCAACCATTTCCAGGGCCATATCCCTGATTAGCTGGGGGTTGAAGCGCTGAGTGAACTTACCACAGGAACTTTCTGGTTTTTGATCCAAAACCGATTGCACCCTATCTGCACAGGATCTTAGATCCATTGTTCCAAAATAATCAGAAGAGTAAACTGTATATCCTAACTTTTTAAGGGAGCAGGCCACGGCACGGGTGTTTACACCCACCAGAAGAATGTTTTCCATGTGATCACCCTTTAAAAGAATGTGATTTCCCTTTAGAATAAAAATAGTCCCGAGCGGAGTCGAACCGCCGTCGCCGGTTCCAAAGACCAGCAGGATTACCACTACCCCACGGGACTAAACATTAAAAAAGGCCGCAGTTGCAGCATTCTCCTTTTAGGCGGAGGTGATATTTAAAGTTATCTACATTTTATTTTAAGTGGATCAGATTGTTTAAAGTGACCCTGGCCTGGCTTTTTTATCGCATTTTATCTTCAAACGGCAGCTTCGGCATTTCCTAGGATTATTAGTGGGTATAAAATCCGTTTTCCCAACCAAAAGGTTCTGAACACGATTAATTAATGATATTATGTCTTGTTCCGCCTTTTCATCGAAATATGCTGACCAAAATATGTTATCAGTTCCTCGCTCCCTTAAGGCACCAACGATCCTCCTTTCATCCTTAACCATATCCTGGAAGGCCAGGCAGTATCCGAAAACCTGGTTGATGGATGAGGAAAAGGCTCTTTTTCCAGGTTTATCATCAATGATTATGAATTCATCAGGAGTCATCCACACTTCATCAATGTATCCCCTGATACCATAACGGGATGAAATGACCGGGAGTTCCCGGGATAAGAGTTCTGCAGTCTTGGAGGTTTCCAACATCTCTTCAAAGGTGGCTGGCTCTGCATCCTTCTGGAATTCCATCTCTAACCGGGCGTGTTCCTGGGTCCCTACCACCATGTTTCTGGTGGGTTTTACTTCAATACCCTTAACATTCTCCAAATATATGCTGTACTCACAGTATCCCTGTTTATTCAGCCAGCTGATGGGGAAGTTGTTGCACCCATCAATGATCATAACCTGCGATATTTCAGGATGGGGTTTAGATTTGGTTTTGGGCATGAAACCACCATTAATATATTACTTAAGTTGTTTTTTTGAATTTGATTCCGTTAGAGATTTACGCATATTAGGGGACTTAAACGTTTCTTGAAACTTAATTTTATTTTAAAAACTTTAATCGTGTTTTTGAAACTTGTGTAAAAATTAATTGATATAATAGATGAGGAATGGTTAAATTACTTAAATGAATGTTAAAGACTTAAGAATAATAAGTTTAAGGGTAGGGTATTTGAAAAGTAATAAGGTTACTCTTCTTTTTCTTCCTCTTTCTTGGTAAGGCGGCTTCTGAGAACTGTCCAAATATCCTTATCCTCTTTATCCTCATTTACATCCTTATTTTTAATACTTTCGTTATTTAATTTAATTTGATCCGATTTAACGGTAACATCTGTGGCGGGAGATGTTTTGTTCACTGGCTGTTGTTCCATTTTAAGTTTTTCAGTAGCTCTTCTTTCCGCTTTCAAGGCACTGATCAGTTTTCCCCTATCACTTTCCAGGGTTTTGATCTTATCTTCCAGTTCCTTCTCCTTTTTGCGGGTTTTATTATGTTTGCTGAATAATTCTTTATAGGTTCTGGACAGTTTACTGTGTTTCCATTCCAGGTCGGCAAAATCAGCTTCATACTGGTCGAGCTTGCTTTCGTATTCATCTTTTTTACCGGAAAGATCTTTAAGTTCGCCGTTTTCATCCACCAAATCTGCCAGATCCTCCTGGGGTACGATAAACACTTCCATGCTGCAATCCAGGTTATCTGATCTTTTCAGGGGCACCAGATACTGGTTGTATTCATAGGTCTTCCTCTGGCCTCCCACTGTTTTTTTGGTCTTTTTCTTATAGCACTTGACCGCAGATTTGACTAACTTCACCATGTAAAAAAACACTCCTTTATCTATATCCCTATTGGTAAGACGGTCTTTTATAGTTGATGATGAGCGCACAACACCCCCAATCATTTAATATTACAACCATTACTATTGCATTTTAAAAAAGTCCAAAAAGTTGTATTTATCCATTATCTCCCTCAGAGGATAAAAGAAATTTAAATTCATATATTTTTTAATCCCTGAAAAGGGATTATTAAGTTAACATTTTATCCATTAACCTCTTTAAAATGGAGTTAAGGCTCATCCGCCACCTCCTTCTAAAGATACTAAGACAATTAAGTTTATAGCAGAGTTATACATTATAATTAAAGAAGACAATTGAATAAAATAATTTAAAAGGAAAAAAATTGAGGTAAATTATGAAAACTGATAAAAACATCCTGGGATATGACCGGTTCCTGATGATGGCACTTCTCAAGGAAGGTCCACTCACACTGGAGGAACTGGATGATAAGACTATCCTATTTTTATCCCTCATCTGGTACCAGCAAGTACCTGAAAAAGGTGAACCACTAATGGAAAGGCTTTTTTTCACCTTATCCCATCTGAGGTCTGAGTTAGAAGATGAAAGAAAGGATAAAAGAGTGGGTAAGACTGAAGATGAATGTGCAAAACTTATTGATTATGGATGGGTGAAGCTGGATGATGGACGTTATACCCTGACTGGAGAGGGCGAGAAAGAAGCCCTACAATTCGTTGAAAATATGGAAAGGAAGGTATCTCTGGTGCGGAAGGATTTCTTTAAAGTAGATGCAGCAGCCAAAAATACTACAGTATTAGACGGCTTTTTGGCTGTAATGAAATTAGGATCAGGGCTCATCAGTGGAAGTGTGGGGTTGACCGCCGATGGTACCGATGCCACCATGGACACAATTTCTGCATTCATGGTGTGGCTGGGAATCAAGTACCACCGGGAAACTCTCTCAACTCTCCTGGTGATATTCGGACTATTCTTTGCCTCACTCAGCATTGGTTATGATTCTGTTACTCATCTTATAAGCGCTTTTTATGGGACACTGACCCCTATGGGTATGCCATATCTAGCTATAGTGGTAGAAGGAATAGCTATCATGGCAGCAGTCTTCTTATTCTATTACCAGCGCTACGTGGGAAAGGTGAATTCCAATCTAACCCTTATCTCCCAGTCAGTGGATTCTAAAAACCATATATTCATAGGTTTTTCCGTTATTGCCGGTGCAGTTTTCACGTTACAGGGAATTTTCTTTGTAGACTCTCTTATAGCATTATTCATCTCTATTGGAATATTCAAAGATGCTGTGGACTTACTCCGAGAAGCTATTTCAGCCCGTAAAGGAGAAGAAGAAGATTATTCCCAGTACAAACTTCCCATGGAGGAGTGCTGGGAGGATAACAAGATCAGAGCCTTCCAGAATTGGATACTTTACATACTGTGGACTGGTGATCGTAAAACCCAGAAAGAGATCATTGCATCACTAGAACAGGCATTCAACCCCCAAAACTACATTCCTGTACTTTCAGAGCTTGATGCAACCTGTTCTGAGGTTCATGACTTTGAAGGAGACTGGGAAAAAATGACTGGTCCCCTGAAGGAGCTGGAACTCCTGGCATTGGAAGAAGAATATTTCCTCCTAACCGATAATGGAAGTCAGTACCTGAAGGACTTCATGCGTAATTTCGACTACTACGATGTCCACATGTCTGATACCATTTTGTTGGCCATGGCTGAGGATGAAAGCATGCCGCAGGAAGAATCAGGAAAAGAATAGAAGTTTAAAGTAGTTAGAGTGGGAAAATTCCCCCTCTCTATTTTTTTATGTTTATTTAACATTCCAATAATAGTAGAGTTAAAAATAAAAAATGAAGCCAATCCAGGAAAACCCCCAATACCTAAATCAACTCAAATTGAAGGTTTTAATGAATAAAAATACAATAAAATTCTAAATAAAATGTGAAAATTTAGTAATTCACTTTTAAATCTATTTAAACTCTATTTCTAGATTTATTTGCTGTATGCACGATCTGTCTGTATTTAGTCCTTAAATATCCCATGTTTTCCTCGATAAGCTCATTAATAAATCTTTCAACACTCTCATCATCGAGAAAATCACGTATGTTATAAAACCGGGCCATAAAAAAGATCTCCTATTAACAGAACCAGTATTGATCTTGCAGCCTTATATATCTAATGGTATTCCGGGGCGAATGCGAACTGTTCGGATTGATTAGGGGATGAATCTGGTTTTAAAGTTTCACTTAAGTACAATTATTCCAATATATTAGTTGATTAAAATATAATTGATGCCTGGAAAATGGAGTTTAGCTTCAACAACAAATCATTCTTCTTATTTTTTAATTTAATGTTAATTAAAAAAACTAATAAATAGCTACTTCGTAATATATACGAATAACGAAGTAAATATTCTTATTTAAATAACCCCCCAAATGATTAAAAAAAATGATTCTAACTTATATTTACTCGAAAATAGCTAAATCAACATATTAGTTAATGAATCTATGTATGTGAAATAAAATATAGTTGGAATTATAGCTGACGATTCCGTTGCCCAGCTATAATTCATCTTTGGTTAAAGACTTCAAGGTTCCAATATGGGTATATTTTGAGCAGACCAAGACGTGACAGTAATAGAACCCGGCAACGTATCAGAAGACTTGTAGGCACTCAACACGCGGCTAAACAAATAAACCTGCGACTTATAACTGATTTTACCGAGGCCTATCCAGCCATATGGTGGTGCCTGATGATTATCGTTCATATAACCATTAATACGCTCTGCAAAGTCCACATAACTTGCCTGACTTAAACTACCTGAGCTTAATGATTCTTCACTGTAACTTGGAGCACTATCATCCTGCAACTCAATCGGACTACTGCTACTATCACCATTCAACTGAGATATAGCTTGTACTGCTAAATGCAAAAACTGTGCCGTGGAAACAGTGATTCCACCCACAACTACTGTGCCAGGTAATGTTTTAGTTGTTTCTATTGTATTTTTTAGCTCGAAGGAAGCATTAACAATCTGATCCAAGGTGAATGAGGCGGGAGGGGTGTATACTATTGGAATGTTGCTAGCGCTCCATGGTTTCATGGTTACAAGTACTGGTAGACTCCCAGTACTGTTGTAGATAGTTAGAACTCGTGTGAATAGATAGACCTGTGATTGGTAGCTGATTTTTCCCAATCCGATGAAGCCATAAGGTGGTGCCTGATGATTCTCATTCATATGATTAGTGATTCTTTGAGCGAAATCCAAATAATCTGCCATAGTCATAGTGCCAGTGCGAAGTGATTCTTCACTGAACCCCGGTTTATCATCATTCTGCAACAAAATAGGATCACTACTCTTATTCTTTAATTGCACAGTAGCCTGTGTTGCTAAATGCAGGAATTGCGCAGTGTAAACGGTAATCCCATTAACAGTAACAGTGTTAGGTATAGATTTGGTTGTTTCAATGGTGTTTTGTAACACTACAGCCGCAGCAACAATCTGCTCCGGCGTAAAAGTAACCGGAGGCGTGTACAATATCGGAATATTCGAGGAAGTGAAAGGTTTCACCGTTACAAAGGAAGGTAAACTTCCCGTACTATTGTAAATGCTCAAAATTCGTGTAAATAAATAGATCTGTGATTGATATCCAATTTTCCCCAATCCAATAAATCCATAAGGTGGTGCCTGATGATTTTCGTTCATATGATTAGTGATTCTCTGAGCGAAATCCAAATAATCTGCCATAGTCATAGTGCCAGTGCGAAGTGATTCTTCACTGAACCCCGGTTTATCATCATTTTGTAGTAAAATAGGGTTATTATTGTTGGTTTTTAGTTGGTTGGTGGCTTGTGTGGCTAGGTGCAGGAATTGCGCAGTGTATATAGTGATTCCATTGACAGTAACAGTGTTAGGTATAGATTTGGTTGTTTCAATGGTGTTTTGTAACGCTACAGCAGCAGTAACAATCTGCTCCGGCGTAAAAGTAACCGGAGGCGTGTACAATATCGGAATATTCGAGGTGATAAAGGGTTTCACTGTTATCGAGAGCGGTAAGCTTCCGGTAGTATTGTAAATGCTTAAAATTCGTGTGAATAGATAGACTTGTGATTGGTAGCTGATTTTTCCCAATCCGATGAAGCCATAAGGTGGTGCCTGATGATTTTCGTTCATATGATTAGTGATTCTCTGTGCGAAATCCAAATAATCTGCCAGGGTCATGGCCCCGGTGTTTAATGATTCTTCAGTGTATCCTGGCTTTTCATCATTTTGTAGTAAAATAGGGTTATTATTCTTGTTTTTTAGTTGTGTAACTGCTTGAGTAGCTAAATGCAGGAACTGAGCAGTGTAAACAGTGACTCCATTAACAGTAACAGTGTTAGGTATAGATTTGGTTGTTTCAATGGTGTTTTGTAACGCTACAGCAGCAACAACAATCTGCTCCGGCGTAAAAGTAACCGGAGGCGTGTACAATATAGGAATATTCGAGGAAGTGAAAGGTTTCACCGTTACAAAGGAAGGTAAACTTCCCGTACTATTGTAAATGCTCAAAATTCGTGT
>Ga0074198_1001309_pt1 | contig 17113 bp, 14 predicted proteins | sample EPASupsiteSAE323_FD_64527 | JGI IMG/M metagenome (GOLD analysis project Ga0074198, IMG submission 64527) | Bioremediated contaminated groundwater from EPA Superfund site, New Mexico - Sample SAE3-23 | ecosystem: Environmental > Aquatic > Deep subsurface > Groundwater > Contaminated ...
ACCACCGCACCGCAGGCGAGGACACCGACATGGACATCCGCATCAGGCAAGCCGGGCTCAAGGCGGTTCCAAGCGGGGTGCGCGTGATACACCTGCACAGCCAGGACGCAAGCTTCTCCCTCCCAAAGCTCGTGCAGAAGGAGTCGCAATACGCCGAGGCTACTGGCGCGGTGTTTGCAAGGTACGGCATCGGCTGGCTTTCGGACAAGAAGTACGCACTCAAGGTCGCCGCAAGGCCGCTTCTGATAATCGGCCTGGTCATTCCCTACGTGCAGTACGTTGCGCTTGCCCTTCTTCTTGCATACTCAATTCTTGTGACAAGGAAAATTTACCAAAGCGAACGCAATGACGTGCGGATATTTTTGCTGCCGCTTGTGAACATCGCGGTGCTGTTCTTCTACACGTTCTACATGCTTCGCGGGTTGATTACCGGAAAACAAAGGCTGTAGGCAACAAAACTGCAAACGCCATTCCGGACGCGACCAAAAAAACTATTTCCTTGGCCCGCGCCTGCCTCTCAAGAAGTCCACAAATCCATCCAGCGCGGCTTTTGCGTTCGCGCGCCGTCCTTTTGCAATGCCCAGCACGATGCGGGCCGCAACCTCGAAAACAAGCGAAAGGTATGCAACTGGCTTGAACGCAAGCGGGCAGCAGTCATTGATGAAGAACCCGCGGTTGCGGACAAGGAAATAAGTGGAGAAGGGAGAGTAGCCGCCGCCTGTTGAGGCTGCAACCTTGTGCGCAGCGCAAGCTGAAGGCTCCAGGTAGACGGAGTAGCCTGCTTTTTTCAGCCGGTACTGCCACTGGGTCTCCTCATAGTACATGAAGTAGCGTTCGTCCATCAGCCCGGCCTTGCGTATTGCATCGCAGCGCACAAGCATCGCGGCGCCTACTGCCATGGGCACTTTTTTTATCCGTGCAAAATCCGAGCGCGGCCTGCCCATTCCCATCAGGCTTGCCTTGAAGATTGCGCTGTTGAATGCGGTTCCTGCACTCCAGACTTTGCTGCGGTCGGAATAATAGACAATTACAGGCGCAATGATGCAGGCGTGCGGCTTCTTCTGCATCGCCGCGACCATCCGCCTGATTGCATCAGGCTCGGTGTTTACGTCGTTGTTGACTATGTAGACATAATCGGCCTTTCGGTCCAACGCCCAGCGTATGCCAACATTGTTTCCGACATAACCGAGGTTCTTCCCAGTCTTGATGAGGTGGACCTTGCTGCCCCATTTCTGGCGTGCAAAAACCGCAACCGAGTCGTCGGTGCTTTTGTTGTCAATCAGGCAGATGGAAGTCGGATAAGTACTCTTCAAAAGAGAGTTGACGCACTCTACGGAATCGGCCGCGCCGTTGTAGTTGAGAACGATTGAGACGACGTTAGGTTTTGCCATTTGCGCACACACAGTAAATTACACGGGCCGTTGGCGGACCTAGGCGCGGTTGGCGGATGCCTTGCGCCTTGCAAGCGTCGATGCTTTGTAAAGGCTCTCCACGGTGCCCGCATCGGTCCAGCCGCCGGCAAGGATTGCATATGCCATGCGCGACTTGCCGATGAAATAATTGTTCACGTCGGTAATCTCAAGCTCGCCCCTGCCGCTTGGCTTGAGGGTCGCTATAGCTTCGAACACCGAGGAATCGTAAAGGTACACGCCGGTCACCGCAAGGTCGGTCTTGGGGGCCGAGGGCTTTTCCTCAATCCCTATGACCTTGTCGCCGTCAAGCTCGGCAACTCCGAAGCGCTGCGGGTCAAGGACCTTCTTCAAAAACACCTTCGCGCCGAGGCTGGACTTCTCAAACGAATCGACTTCGGCTTTGAGGTTGTCCTCGATTATGTTGTCGCCAAGCACCACCATGCACTTTTGTTCGCCCACGAAGTCGCGGCACAAGCCGACTGCCTGTGCGATGCCGCCGGCCTCGTCCTGCACGCGGTAGGTCAGGCGCACGCCGAGGTTCTTTCCGCTGCCAAGAAGCTTCAGGAAATCGCCGGCGTTCTCCGGGCCCGTGACTATCATTATGTCGGTGATTCCCGCTTCCTTCAGAGTCTGGATTGGATAGTAGACCATCGGCCGGTCGTACACCGGAAGAAGGTGCTTGTTGGTCACAAGGGTCATCGGACGCAGCCGAGTTCCGAAACCGCCTGCACAAACTATTCCGCGCATGAAAACTACCCCGCTAAATTGCAATTTCATTTTTTCAGGTTCTTAGAATATTCCAAAAGTGTCTCGCGTACTGCCTGCATCACCGGACGCAGCCGTATGCCATCCGCATCAAGTTTCTTGGAGGAAAGCACGCAGTTGCTCCGCTTTGCCTTGGTGAAAGTGTAAAGCTCGTCAAGGGAGATTATCCGGTACTTGTGGCCCGGCTCAACAAGCTCGCAGTACGCGTCGATTATTTCCTTCTGGGTGACCGCTCCGGGGTTGGTCACGTTGTAGATGCCAGTGCGGCGCTTTTCCATGAGCTTGAGCGTTGCGGTGATGAACTCGTCGGTGTTGCTTATCGAGTTGGGGACGTTGATGATGTTGGGGTATGCAGCAAGCTTGGTGATGAGGTTGCGTGGTCCGGGCTCGGAGTCGAACGGCATGCGAAGCCGCACCTGCAGGGCCGGGAAATCACGGAGTGGCTGCTCGCTTGCGGCCTTGGTGCGCGAATAGTAGCTGCCGGCAAAATTGGGCACGTCGTCTTCGGAAAACCCTTTGCCGTTATTGTCTCCTTCGTACACGCAGCCGCTTCCCAAATGCGCCAAGTAGATGCCTTCCGAAAGGCACACGTCGGCAAGGTTGAGCGGGCCAAGCACGTTGGAGTGGAAAGTCTCAAGCTTGTGGTCCTCGCACCAGTCCACGTTGGGCTTTCCGGTCTTGCCTGCGCAGTTGAGCACGGCATCAGGCGAGTGCTCCTTTAGCGCGGCCCTTACTGCAACCGAGTCTGCGATGTCGGCTTTGGAGATTACGCTGTCCGGCATTCGGGCAAGGAACTTGTTGCCCATGTAACCATTGCCAAAGATTAAAACCTTCATATACCACTTTTTACTGTTCAGTAATTAAAAGACCGCTTGGTCTGGAATTGAATTTTTATGCGCATCCTGGTAACCGGGGCGGCCGGATTCATCGGAAGCCACTTCGCACGCCTATTGCTTTCGCAATACCCGACCGACGAGGTCGTGGTCTTTGACAAGCTCACCTACGCCGGGAACCTGGACAACCTTAAAGACCTCAAGGCCAACCCGAAGTATTCGTTTGTGAAGGCGGACATCTGCGACAAGGACGCGGTTGCCAAGGCAATGAAAGGCTGCGACGCGATTGTCAACTTCGCAGCCGAGACGCACGTGGACCGCTCAATCGAGGCAGCAGGGGACTTCGTACGGACCGACGTGCTTGGAACTTACACTCTCCTGGAATACTGCCGCAGGAACGACGTGCCGCTTCTGCACATCTCCACTGACGAAGTCTACGGCTCGATTGCAAAAGGCTCGTTCACAGAAGAGTCCAACATAGAACCCAACAGCCCGTACTCGGCATCCAAGGCAGGCGGCGACATGCAGGTGCGCGCGTTCGTGCAGACCTATGGTGTTGATGCAAAAATCACGCGCTCGTCCAACAACTACGGCCCGTACCAGTACCCCGAAAAACTCATCCCGCTTTTTGTCACCAACCTCATACAGAAAAAGAAGGTCCCGCTTTACGGCGACGGCCTGAACGTGCGCGACTGGCTTTATGTCGTGGACAACTGCAGGGCAATAGACCTTGTTCTTCGCAAGGGAAAGAAGGGCGAAGTGTACAACATTGGCGGCTCAAATGAGCGCACCAACCTCGAAATCACGATGAGCATACTCAAGCTGATGGGCCACTCTGGCGCCGATGCCGAAAAGCAGATTGAGCGCGTAAAGGACAGGCTCGGCCACGACAGGCGCTACTCGATTGACAGCACCAAGGTAAGCAAACTTGGGTGGACGCCACAGATGACTCTTGACAACGGGCTGAAGCAGACCGTCGAGTGGTACGTTGAAAACGGGTGGTGGTGGAAGCCGCTGCTTGCAAAACAAGGCTGAGCAACGCGATTGCAACACCCGCACGCCGTAGGGCGCGCGAGTATAGGTAACTCCCAAGATGGCAAGAAAACTCAAGGTAGTGCATTATTTCCGCAGCTACGGCCACAACGGCGGCGGAGTGGAGACGCACATCCAGACGCTTTGCGCCTCGCTCAAAAGCAAGGTATCCTCCAGCATAATCTGCGACAGGCAGGCAAGGCTTCCGGTTTTTGAGAAAAAACCCGAGGCCGACATCTACAGGGTCGAGCCGGGCCGAGACGCCGGCCGCATAATCACAAAGACCTACGACCTTTTGGTCAACGAGTACCTGCGCGAAAAAAGCCGCGCGAAAATTCTTGAAAAGCTGGACTGCGACGTGTTGCACGTCCACGGCCCGCTGTCCTATTCTGGCACGGTTGTCAGCGGACCCGCATTCTACCCGTTCTACGGCATGCAGGCGTGGAAAAAGGCGGCCTGCCCGAAAGTGATGACGTTCCACGGCCTGCCCGAAAGCGTGCTCAAGGAAAAATACCCCTCGCCGCTGCTCTTCCCGTTCTTTGACCTGTGGAAGGGCATCGAACGCAAAAACGTCGCAGACTCCAAGAAAGTAATCTGCGTGGACAAGTACGTCTACGAGACCATGACTTCGCGCAACCTTCCCAAACAGAAGTTCGAGTTCATCCCAAACGGCATAGACACCAATGCATTCCGCAAGATGGACAAGGGCAAAGCCGGTACAAAGGTCGAAAGCAAGTTCGGAATCGACATTCGAAAGAAAAAGCCCGACGTCATCTTTTCCTGCGTCAACAGGCTCGGAAAGGACAAAGGCACTGACCACATACTTCGAATCGCGCCAAAGCTTGAGGGCAACTTCAAGTTCATATTCGCAGGCGAAGGGCCGTTCCGCAAGCAGGTCGAAGCACTCTGCAAGGACGACAGCAGGTTCGTGTTCTTGGGAAACGTCAGCCTTGACGACGTGCCCGCGATAATCTCCGCAAGCGACTATGCGGTCAACCCCGCGGTGCACCAAGGGGCGCTGCGTTCCAACATCGAGGCGCTGTCGTGCCACGTGCCGGTGATTGCGTACAACATAGGAGACCGCTATCCTGTTGAGGAGAACAAGACGGGATACCTGTGCGAAAACATAGAAGAGATGACCCAGGCAATCAACGCGGCTGCTGCAGGAAAGCTGCAAACCCTGCAGGATTTCGACAAAAACTGCAACCGCGTCGCAACGCAGTTTGACATTTCAAACATATCAAAGCGCATCCTCGGAGTCTACAAGGACTGCGCCTGAATCTTGTTTTCAAAAACACCCGTCTTCCTTGGCCGAGTTGTGAAATACCTTTAAAACAACCAAAAACAAAGTTGAAGTTATATGAAAAACATAAGGCAGGCTGCTGTGCTGTGCGGAGGCTTCGGCACGAGGCTGATGCCCCTTACTGCGGACAGGCCAAAGCCACTAATCAAAGTCGGCGGCAAGCCGATGCTTGAGCTTGTCATCTCGCGGCTGCGCAAAAGCGGCATCACCAAGGCGGTGATGCTGACGGGGTACAAAGCCGAGATGATAGAGAAACACTTCGGCGACGGCTCCGAATTCGGCATGGAAATAGAGTATTCGGTAGAGCGGACCGCGCTCGGCTCGGCTGGCGCGCTCCACCAGGCGCAGAAGATTCTTGACGACGACTTCTTCGTATGCAACTGCGACACCATCTGCAACCTCGACTTTCGGAAATTCTTCTCGCACCACATATCAAACGGCGGGCTTGCCACGCTGCTCTTTGCGCACGTGCAGGACGTCGAAAGATACGGCATAGCCGAGCTTGACGCGCAGGACCGCGTGATGAAGTTCCTAGAAAAGCCCAAGCGCTCGGAGACCAAAAGCAACCTTGCGAGCCTGCAGATGTTCGCACTGGACAAGAGGATATTCAAACGCGCGACCAAGGACACGTTCAGCATGGAGCGCGAGATATTCCCAGGCCTTTGCGCAGAGAAGAAAATATTCGGCCAGGAGCTTCCGAAAGGCTGTGAGTGGGTGGACGTGGGGACGCTTGAGGACCTGCGAAGAATAGACTCCGAGATTGCAGCTGGAAAGCACAAATGGCTTTTTGACTGAATAAAAGCCAGAAACCACAAACAGCTGAAATTATTTTTTACCGATGCCCAGCCAAAGCAGGCCTGAGCAGTCTACAAATATTTCCATCGCCCTGCACAAGAGCATCGCTGCGGCGCACGCCGGCGTTGCTGTGAAAAGCAGGCCCGAAAACACCGCAGTACCGACCCCTTCCTGCACCCCAAGCCCTGCAATCGAAAGTGGGATGAATGTAAGCCCGGTGACTACGGCCATCACTGCAGAAAAGAGGATGATGGTGTCAAGGCCGAAACCTATTGGCAGCAGGGCGTTGAACACGAACAGCCAACCCAGGCCGCGCAAGAGCGTGCCGAAGCCTGAAAGCGCGAGCGAAAGAAACAGCGTCCCTGCACCCAGCCCTTTTGAGTGCACCGCATCGTATGCCTGCGAGAGCTTGTCGCCGAAAACCGGAAGCATCTTCAGCAGCCGGAAGGCAAACGAATTGCGTATTGAAAGCGCAAGAACTGCAAACAGTGTCGCTGCGGATATTGCAAAGGCAACGGCGACGTTCTGGCCGAATACCAAAGGCGCGGCAACAAGCGCAAGGAAAGCAAGCGAAAGTGCGCGGAACAGAAAGTCGAACGCAAGGCCCACTCCGAGAATCCTTCCGCTTTGCGAGGGCCGCACGCCTGCTTTTCCAAGAATGACCGCAAAATACGCGTAGCCCACCCTGCCGGGAGTCACGTCGGAAAGGATGAGGGAGGAAAGATGGGCTTTTGTGAACTGCCAAAGGGAAATGCGGAAGCCCAGCTTGTCTGAGAGGACTGCGTACCTTGCGGCAGTGACTGCGATTACGCAGACATAGCAAGCCATGCCGAAGACGATGAACCAGTAGTTCGCACCGGCCAGCGCGGCCATTATCGCCGAAAGGTCGACTTGGGAAAACAAAAGCCACGCAAGGGCTATGAGCACGACCGCGTTTGCGATTACGAAAAGGGATTTGCCGCGATCCATCAAAGATAGCACTTGACTAGTCCAGTTCACAAAACCGGAATTAAACTCAGAACATCTCGCGGTAGACCTTTGCATAGCAGTCTGCGGTGAGGTCCCAGGTGAAATACTTCTTCACGCGCACCCGCCCGGCCTTGCCCATCCTGCGCATCTTTTCCTCGTCGGAAAACAGCTGGTTTATCGCAAGGTAAAGGCCTTCCGCGTCTTTTGGCCGCACCAGGGTTCCGCATTCCTTTGTGACGATTTCGGGGATGCCGCCGGCAGTGGTGCTTATGACCGGCTTTTCCGCTGCCATCGCCTCGCAGATTACCATCCCGAAAGGCTCCCAGATTGAAGGAAGGACGAAAGCGTCGCACGCCGAGTAGAGCTGCGCAAGCTCGCGTTCGGTAATCTTCTCGTCAATTATGAGTATGTTTTCCGAATAGCGTGGGTCCAGCTTTGCCACCTTGAGGAGGGGAAGCATCGTGCCTTTGCCAAGAACTAACCAGACAAACGACTTGTCGCGCTTTACCAGCTTCTTGACTGCATCCAACATGTATTGGATTCCCTTCTGCTTCTCAAGCCTGCACACGGTTAGGAGGACCTTCTTGTTTTTCAGGTTGTATTTTTTGCGCATGCCCTCGCCGGAGACTTTTGGAGTGTAGATGTCGGTGTTGACCCCGTTGTAGGACACGCTCAACTTGTTGCGGAACTTCTTGGGCGCAGTGATGTCAAGCGTGTTCTGGCTTACGCCAAAGATGTGATCGCACTCCGCCATTATCTGGAAGCCGCTCGTGCGGTCGTAAAGCGTGCCAAGAAAGTCGGTAGTCGGGTTGATGCCCTTGGTCCGGGCGTTGTGGAGAGTGAGGCACAGTCCCTTTTCCTCCGCGTTGATTGCCTTCGCGTCTGCCGGGGAGTAGAAGAAACGGTTGCTGATGTGGAATATGTCCTGCTTTGCGCACTCGTCAAGTATTGCCTTGCTCATCAGGGGCGCGATTGCAACAGGCGGAGGCACCGGCGAGAAAGGCGGAAGGGAATCGGTGTAAAAGAGCGTGTCAACGCGCTTGACGGAAATGCCGTCAATCATCTCGTGCTTCTTGTTGCCGGGGATGCGCGAGCACAGCACGGTCACGTCGAAGCCCTTCTTTGCAAGCCTCATCCCGACCTCGTGGATGTGCTTTTCGGTCCCTCCCTGGTATGGGAGGAAGAACGGGTTGAGCAGGCAGATTCGGGACATGAATAACGACTAGAAACAGAGGAACTGCCAGAATAAAAGGGATAATGCTAAACAGGACAGCCAGAGCCTAAATCTTCAGCGTCTTCAGGTACGCCTTCGCATCCGGACCGATATCGTCGCGCGCAAGGCCGAACTCAACGAACGCCTTGAAGTAGTTCAGCTTCTTTCCGATGTCGTAACGCGGCTCGGTAATCGTGAATGCGTAGACAGACTCTTTCTTTGCAAGCTTTGCGATGCCGTCGGTGAGTTGGATTTCGCCGCCTGCGCCTGGCGCAAGGCCTTCGAGGCAGTCGAAGATTCCAGGGGTGAAGGCGTAGCGGCCGAAAATGGCGAGGTTGCTTGGCGCCTCTGCGGGCTTGGGTTTCTCGACAAGCTTGTCCAGAAGAAGCAGGCCATCACTTGCCTTCTTGCCGCTGACTATGCCATACTGGTTTACCACGGACTTGTCAACTTCCTCGACTCCGATGATGGACTTTTCGTGCTTTGCATAAAGATCAACAAGGGGCTTGGTGCAGTGGTTTGCCTTGACAATGGTGTCTCCCAAGAGGACTACAAAGGGTTCGTCGTTGACGTGCTTTTTTGCGCACGAGATTGCGTGCCCCAGTCCCTTGGGGTTCTTCTGGCGTATGTAGTGGATGTCAGCCATGTTCTCGATGTGCTCAAGCTCCTTGAGCATCTCGTGGCTTTCCTTGTGCTTGAGCAAATCCTCAAGCTCGAGGTTGCGGTCGAAGTGGTCCTCGATTGCGTTCTTGCCGCGGCCGGTGATAATCAGGATGTCGTCAAGTCCGCTTGCAACAGCCTCCTCGACTACGTACTGTATGATTGGCTTGTCAACTATGGGCAGCATTTCCTTGGGCATGGACTTTGTCGCCGGAAGGAGCCGCGTGCCGAGGCCTGCTGCGGGGATTACTGCCTTTGTGATGCGGTTCTTTGCCATATTACCAGCATATGCCTTCGTAGTTTTTAACCTTCTTTCTTGAGGCGTAATCTAGGCAGTTCTTGCCGTCGATTACGTTCTTGCTGCCGTAGTTTAGAGTGTTGAACTGCGGCCAGTCGGTGACTAGAAGAATTACGTCAGACTTGTCTATTGCTTCCTGTGCGGTCTTTGCATACTCGAGTCCGCCCGACGCAGGGAACTTCCTCTTGAAATTTTCCATCCCTTCCGGGTCGTACGCCACTATTTTTGCGCCCGTTTTTTGAAGCGCCTCGGCAATCGGGATTGCTGGAGAGTCGCGGATGTCGTCTGTTCCGGGCTTGAACGCAAGCCCAAGAAGACCCACGGTCTTTCCGGAAAGGCTGCCCGTGCGTTTTTGCGCAATGGCCACCATCTTTGCAGGTTGCCTGGCGTTGACTTCCATCACCGCGTCAAGGAGCATCGGCGCAAACCCCTTGGACTTCATCAGCGACTGGAGCGCGGATACGTCCTTTGGAAAGCACGAGCCTCCAAAGCCGCACCCCGAATTGAGGAACTTGCGTCCGATGCGCGTGTCCAAACCCATCCCGTCCGCGACATTGTAGGTGTCTATGCCCTGGGTCTTGCAGAAGTTCCCAAGCTCGTTGATGAACGAAATCTTGGTCGCAAGGAACGAGTTGCTTGCGTACTTTATCATCTCTGCGGTCTTTACGTCCACGTAAAGCTTTGCGCAGGAAAACTGCGAGAACAGCTTTTCCAGTACCTGCCGGGTCTTCTCGTCGCTTGTGCCAACCACGATGCGGTCAGGCTCGAAGAAGTCCTCTATGGCCTTGCCTTCGCGCAAAAATTCAGGCACCATTGCCATCCCGAAGTCCTTGCCTGCGGTCTTGCCGGATGCTTTTGCGATTTCCACCGCGGCTACTGTGTCGGAAGTGCCGGGCACAACCGTGCTCTTCATTATCACGACGTGGAAGTCCGTCTTGCCCTTGAGTGCGGCACCAATGCCTGCTGATGCCGAGCGTATGTAGGAAAGGTCAATTGAGCCGTCCTTTGCGCTCGGAGTTCCCACGCAGATGAAAGTGACTTCGGATTCCCTGACTGCCTTTGCAATGTCAAGGGTTGCCGAAAGCTTGGACGGCACTACCTCGGCAAGAAGCTCCGGCAGGCCTTCCTCGAAAATAGGCGGGGTCTTGGAGTTGATGAGGTCAACTTTTCGCTGGTCAACATCGACACAAACCACGTCGTGGCCAAGCTTGGCAAAGCCTGCTGCGGTTATTGCGCCGACGTAGCCGGTGCCTATGACTGAAATCTTCATCGGGATTCACCAATAGTTGGAATGAACTTTGCAATTGGGATTGTGCCTTGGGAGGGATAAAAGGCTAATGCGAAAGCTGTCGCCGTCCGGGCACGGCACGGTCACAGGACCTTTCTCCAAAATACGGTCTTTGCTCGCTGCTTGCCAAGAATCGCCACAGGGGCGGGGGTTTCAAACAGTGAATATCCCTCCGACTGCGGCAATTCTGAATACGTCTTGAACAGCTTGTGCGGGTCAACGGGGTACTTTCCGCGGATGAGTTCCGTAGTGGACATCACAATTTCCTTGAGCCCCGCATTCCTTGCAACCTGCTCAAGGGAGGAAAGCATATAATTGCCCCATCGCGCGTATCGCCGCCGTATGGCGTTGCGGGTCTTGACCAAGTCGTGCCAGCCCGACTTGAAAAGGTCGCTTTGGAGTTCGGAGACTATCAGGCGGCCGTCGCTTACGTAAAACCTTGCAAATCCCAGCGAGCCCGGCTCGTGTTCGTAGTTGTAGTCTAGGCGAGCGCCCTCCTTTTTCAGCCTGAGCGCATCTTCCTCCGAAGGGTACATTACGAGGCTGAAGCCGCCGCGGCGATGACCATCCTCGGTCTCGGAAGCAAGCTCGCCGGAACACCTAAGTTCGAATCGCGCTGAAAAGGGCGACTTTCCAGGCTTGGCGCCTTGCGCAGTAGCCAATGCGGCCTTCAGGTTTTCAGTCCATTGCGAACAGGGTTCGGGAGTGAGCCGCTTGAATGGCTGGAAATTAGACCGGTCGAGGATATAAGTAATACCGTGGCTTTTCACAATCTCGGCCATGCGAGAATTGTCATCCAAACTGACGCCGGATTCTATCGCTTGACGCACCACTGGTGGCGAGTATATCGCAAGGTATTTGGAAAGCATGTCCTTCATTGGCGCGGATGCCTCGAAGGCCGCAATCTCCCGCAGCCTGCCCTCGTGGAGCCCGGTAGTTGCGATTATCTTTTCTGCAGTCGGTGCACGGTACCCTTTGGAGGTAAGCAGGATCTTTGCAGCATCAAGTGACATCGGGCGGCTTTCCATCTAATCTTTCTTGAATGCTTGTGAAGCCAAAGGATAAAAAAACATCTTTAAAACAGAGGGTTGCTTGGGGCAGAAATGCCCTTGGAATGATTCTTATTGCTTTTCCACGATAATAGTGTTATCGGTTTTCTAGGGGTCCTATGCTTTGAAGGTCATCGGCAACACTTGCCTTGCGGAGAACACCGCAAAATGGCTTGGCGCGGATTACTATCCCGTCCTTGAGCGCACTTTTGCAGACGGCGAGCTGTGCCCGCGCTTCGAAACGTCCGGTAACCCCGTAATGGGCCAGACTGCGGCAATAGTGATGCAGCAGCACCGCGGCGAGAACATCAACGCATACCTGATGAACTATTTCCTCGTGCTCAACGCGGCCAAGGATGCCGGGTTCTCCAAGATTTACGCCTGCATGCCGTACTTTGCATACTCGCGCCAGCACAAGCAGTACCTGCCCAACCAGCCGGTTTCCGCTCTCACTGTTGCGCGCACGCTTGAGAACCTCGGAGCGGACGCGTTCATCACGGTCACAGCTCACGAACCGGCTTCGCTTCCGGAGCTTTTCACGATTCCTTCAATTAACCTGTCGGCAACAAGCACGCTCACGGACTATGCTGCAAAGAAGCAGGAGTTTTCGGACGCGGTGATTGTAGCGCCCGACGACGGCGCAGAGGAAATGGCAAAGAACATCGCCAATCTCCTTGGGGGACGCAAGTACACCTGCTTTGAGAAGAAGCGCGACGTGCGCACAGGCGAAATCACGATGACGCCGAAGAACGTCGAGCTGCTCAAGGGAAAGAGCGCAATACTCATTGACGACATGGTCTCAGGCGGAGGCACCATGGTCGAGACCGCAAGGGCATGCTCGCACCACGGCTCAACTCGCATCGCATCGCTCTTTACGCACCCGATCCTTTGCGGCAACGCGCTGGAAAAGCTCAAGGCCTGCTGTGACGAGATCATTGCCACTAATACTATTGAGTCGGAAGTCAGCAAGGCCGATATCTCACCGCTTCTTGCACAGGCCCTTGCCAAGCTTGAGAAGAAATAAGGCGCGACGGCGTGTTGCTAAGGCAAAATCCAAATGCAGTAGGCTACGCTGCAAACTACATTATCATGGTGCCTACTGAAAGCAGGGCGATGAACGCAAGCACAAGCGACAGCACCAATATGACCGGCCCGATTATGCGGATTATGGCAATGACCGAACTTATGGTCGAGACCATCTCGGAGGTGCGGTTTGCGCCAAGAACGTGAATCTTTATCCTTGCGCTTGCGGACTTTGCACTTACAGGTTCCAGGTCTCCCACCGCGCGCTGGACTGCATCGAAAATGCGGGTAACAAGCTGGTGCGAAGACACCGAGCAGCCAAGGGGGTTGTGCACGCCCCCGATGACATTTACGGCGTGAGAGTCGGTTGTGAATATGTCCACAAAGTCAAAACCCAGAGGCGCAAGCGACTCTAATATGTGCATGCGGAAAGTCGGGTGGGCATTGTTGGCATCAATGAGGACTATGCAGAACTTCTTTTTCCCGATCTTGAACGCGGCAACGCGCAGCCCCGCCTTGCCTATGCCCTGTGCGGGGGTGAAGTCGGAAAGCGAGTCAAATGCCACGCCCATCTGCAGCTTGCCCTTGGCCTGGACGGAGAGGTCGTGGATTGCGTCCTCAAGCTCGTAATAAGCGCTGCTTCCTGCGTTCATATCCGTGTCAGTTCCCGAGGAATTGTGCATGTCAACGACTATCGCGTGCGAGAAGCCCTTGGAAAGTATTAGGTTGCGGACGGAGAACCCGAGCGCAATGTTAATGTCGTCGGTCTTGTAGGGCGCGCGGGTGAGAGCGGCGAAGGCCTGGTGCTCCTTGCCTATTGAGAGCATGAACAGCCGGGTCTTTCCATCCTTGGACTCCCACGCAGTTACTTCCGGGGAATACCCCTTGACATTGCCCAGAAGCTCCGCCGCCTTCTGTGAGATGTGGACGTGGCTTGAGGAGAACACCGGGTTGAAGTCGTGCGTCACCGTTCCGTGGAAGACGAAGGGAATGCCGCCAATGCTTTTTGAGAGTTCCGCGGAGATTAGCGCAGGATACTCGCTCCCTCCAAGCGTGCCAACCGGGCCGAAGTGCACAAGCGGGACCACGAACGACGCCTTGAGGGACCCGTCCTTTTTGCGGAAGCCCACGACTCCGACTTCGGTCTCAACAAGCGTCCCGACCTCGGCAAGCACTTCTTCCAGGCCCTTTCCGCCCTTCATCCACTGGGCAAAGAACAGGGCGGAAGCCTCTATTGCCGAGATGCCGAAGTTACGCTTGACCGGCGCGTTTATTATTACCGTGATTACCCACATCGCAATCAGGAGGATTGCGGAGGCGACGATGAACTGCAGTGCAAAAAGGATCGGGGACTGGACTTCCACAAGCGAGTAGGCGCGCCACAAAAACAGGAAGGAAAGCTGCAGCAGCGGGTGAAGAAGCGCAACTGCTATTGACTTTTTCCAGGTGAACGTGAGCGGCACGCGCAAGCTGACAAACCAGATGGTTATCATCAGCGCGCCTGCAAGGAGCGCAAACTCTGTTGCCTTTGCAGGGAACGCGAGATACTCTATCGCAACCAGGCCAAGCAGGTAGGTTATGATGAACACCGACATCGAGATGACAGATATCAGGAGGAAATACTTGGACGCCTGCTTGAACGAAGACAAAGAAAGGATTGACGTCGCAAGCACGGACGCGACAATGGCAGGAACGCAGAACAGTATGACCCCGTCCGCGCCTCCGAAGAACAGCGCATCAAGCAGGTGGGTGTGGCCGCCGAAACGGAAAACCGAATGCAGGATGAACCCTGCAAGGAACGAGAGCGTGATTGAGACGAAGATGAGCTTGCGGTAGGACGGCACCTCGAAGAAGAAGTGCGTAAGGTCCGCTGCCTTTGAGTTTAGGTTGTCTTGCATCCTGTATCGTCCCTGTTTGGTTTTGTCTATAATATTAGTTGTCCGTTAAATAAGCAACTGGCAACATGCAAGCCAAACGGTTTAAGAGCCGCACAAACCAAACCTGATAATATGGGTTTTGCCGCGATTGCGGCAACAGGGGTTAATGCCGGGATGCTTTGCGCGATGCACAGGGTCAACACAATAAGCCAGCTTGAGGCAACCCCAAAAAAGTACGGGGTCGAAGTCGACATACGCACGGTTGCAGGCGAACTTGTGCTCAACCACGAGCCCTTCCAGGATGGCGACCGGCTTGATGACTACCTTTCCAAGTTCGACCACGGCCTTGCGATACTTGAAATCAAGGAAGAGGGCATCGAAAAGCAGGTGATTGCGCTGTGCAAGAAGCACAAGATTGAGAATTACTTCCTGCTCAGCGTCTCGTTCCCGTTCATCTACCAGCTTTCGGGGCAAGGAATACGGAATATGGCTTTGAGGTACTCGGAGTTCGAGTCCATTGACACCTGCCTTGCGCTTGCCGGAAAGGTTGACTGGGTGTGGGTGGACACATTCACCAAGAACCCGCTGGATTACGCATCGTTTCAAAAGCTCAAGGCAGCTGGCTTTCGCATCTGCCTGGTGTCGCCGGACAGGTGGGGCCGGCCGCAGGACATCCCCGGAATAGTAAACGAATTCAAGACACAGGGGATAAAGATAGACGCGGTAATGACTGACCCAAAGAACGCTGGCCTGTGGCAATGAAGGCACAAGATTTGCATAGCGGATGATTATGGACAATGAAACACAAGGCCCGCAGGAACAGACCGATGCCGACGACAGGAAGGCGCTGGTAAGGCAGGTGCTGACTTTTGCGGCAGTCGGCGGCATATCCACAATAATCAACTATGCGCTCTTTCTCGTCCTCCTCTCCGCAGGGACGTACTATACGCTCGCATCCGCCTGCGGGTATATACTGGGCGTGTTCGTGGGCTTCTTCCTCAACCGCAACTACACGTTTGTTACCGCAAAGGGCCGCCACAGGACATACATAATCCGCTACCTTTTGGTCTACGCCGCATCGCTTCTGATGGGCCTTGCGTTCCTTGAGGGCTTGGTGATGGTGGGCGTGCCGGTGCTTGTCGCCAACGTGCTCAACATCGCGCTTACCACGGCGACCAACTTCGGGGGGCTCAAGCTGTTCGTATTCGAAACGAGGAAGTACGCAAGCAGGCTTGACTTTCTGATTTTCCGCTACAAGTACCTGATAAGGTACGTCATAATCGGGTTCTGCTCGATTGTAGTGGAGGTGCTTGCAATCGCCGCGCTCAAGTACGCGCTTGCCGCACAGGCAATCGGCATCCACCCGTACGTAATCACCGCAACCGGTTTCCTTGCAGGAGTGCTGTTCAGCTTCATCCTCAACACCAAGCTCAACTTCCCGGTTTCAAAGAAGGACAACGCCCGCACATTCTCGGTGTTCCTTGCGATTTCGGCGCTCGCGTTCGGGCTCAACATACTGCTTATGGCAATCGTCGGCAACTACATCGAGACGGACTACAACGTAATGCGATTCTTCACAGCTGCCGCGGTGTTTGCGGTAAGCTACACGTTGCACCGCCGCATCACTTTTGCCGGGGTAAAGGACGTGGGCATAGCGATATACCTGCGCAGGCCCGACGACTCGATTGAGAAACTTTCCAACATGACCGTGCTTCCGGATTACATTCACCTTGACCTGGTTGACAGGACGTACAACGAGAACGCGGCGGAAGTCGATGTCTCCGTTGGAAACGAAGTCAAGGAAAAATGGCCCTTCCTGCGCACCATGACGCACGTGATGTCGCGCCACCCGTCAAAGTGGGTGGACAAGGTCGCGCCGTTTTCCGACTGGATAGTGTTCCATTCCGAGATGGACGAGGACATTGAGAAGTTGAAGGCGATGTGCAAGGCGCGCCACCGCAAGGTGGGGATTGCGCTGATGCCAGCCACGCCCATCGAAAGCATTGAAAAATATCTCAAGGGCCTTGACCTGGTGCTGGTGCTTGGAATAAGCAAGCCCGGCGAGTACGGCCAGTCGCTTTCAGCAAGCGCGTTGAGCAAGCTAGAGCTGCTTGCCGGCCTTCGCGACAAGTACGGTTTCGAGTTGTGCTTCGATGGCGGGGTCAAGCTTTCCAACATACACAAGATAGACGCAAAGTACATCGTGTCAGGCTCGGCAGTGCTGAATGCGGACAACCCGAAGGGAGTGATACACAACCTCAAGACGTCCTCGAAGTACTACCTTGAGCACGGCCGCGACCTCAAGAAGTACCTGTCTTCCGAGATTCGCCAGGTTTCAAGCTCGGTTGATTTCATAGAGTCGGCAACGGTGGTGGGCTCGTTCCAGGCAAGCGAGGGGCTGGAGGGCATAAGCGACATCGACATCATAATAATAGTGGACGAGCTGACAAAAGGCAAGTTCGATTCGGTGGTGGCCGCGTTTGAGAAGCTGCGCGAGCCCATTGCGACAAACTACGACCACAAGCTGATAATCAACCCGACATTCGGGCCGCTCAAGTTCAACCAGCCGAACACAGTTGTGTTCCACCTAATGATA
>Ga0074198_1001310_pt1 | contig 17089 bp, 14 predicted proteins | sample EPASupsiteSAE323_FD_64527 | JGI IMG/M metagenome (GOLD analysis project Ga0074198, IMG submission 64527) | Bioremediated contaminated groundwater from EPA Superfund site, New Mexico - Sample SAE3-23 | ecosystem: Environmental > Aquatic > Deep subsurface > Groundwater > Contaminated ...
TGATAATACCTATGCTGAAGCTGGTCAACTTGGAGGGGCAAGAAATATTGTTGTACCAGCCGGAGAGGATATTTTCGTTTATTTCAATCTGCATTACAAGGGATTAATGCATCATAAGGCATGTTGTGATGGACCGTGCGACCTTTCACCATCATATACGGAAGCACCCAATCCTGTAGCAACAGTTAGTGTAAGTGCAGGAGGGAAAAATTTGTTAACTGGAGCAGCGTTATTAGTAGCATATGATGAGAAAAAAATTACAAAGTTAGGCTTTAGTGATGGATATTGTTCCTCATGTGGTAACCCACCAAGCCCATGTTGTATATCCTATAGCTGGGAAGATTGTAAGTTATCTGAAAGGTATGCAAAGTTCAGAAAGATAATTAAAATACCTAAAAATACAAAGGATGCCAAGGATGGTTTAATAACAATGGATTATAGTGCTATGAATTTAGGTAGAGCACATCAGTGTGAGCCATCAATGTTTACTAGTGCATCATGTGATTTGCCAGGGGCAAGTCCAGCAGTAAATAACAGTCAGCCAAATATTATTACTGTTCCTTTTAAGGTATATACTCCTTTATGGAAGATGTACAGGGTAACAAAATATTTAGACAAGCAAGATCTTAATATTTGGAATAAAACTGTTCCATGTAATCCATAAGTTATTTTTAAAAGGAATGTTTAACGAATAATTCCTACTTTCATAAATGAAGGTAGGAATTAATTCTTTTCTTGGATAAACTATTTTATAATATTGTACTGATTAAAATATGTACAAAAAGGTAAGTTAAGTGCTAAAATTAATTAACAAAAAAACACAATAACAATCGGAGGCGTACATATGAAAAAACTGCGGGCACTTACTGTTTTAACTTTACTTGTTGTTTTTATAATTCTATTACCCAGCTGCTTTAAAAAGCAAGAAAAGCCTGTATCTGCTCCTATCGAAACACCTTCAGTTAATGAACAACCTAAAGCAACTCAGGAAGATGTTGTTGTTCAAACCGATGAAAGACCAATTGCAGTTATGATTGATAATGAAGGCGTTGCTATATCAAGACATTCTGGTCTGGATAAAGCATTTGCAGTATATGAAATGATAGTCGAAGGTTCGGATTCTAGATTGATGGCTTTGTTCAAAGGGACAAACCCAACCGTAATCGGCCCGATCAGAAGTTCCAGACATTATTTTATTCATTATGCAATGGAGCATGATGCAGTATATGTTCATTTTGGATGGAGTCCGCTTGCTCAAAAAGCTATCAGTACACTTCACGTTAATAACATAAATGGTATTACGAGTGATGGTTCAATATTCTGGAGAAATCCTGTAAAACGTACTGACTGGCATAATGCTTTTACAAGTATGGAAAAAATAAAGAACCTAATGAAGAAAAAGAAATACAGAGATACGACAACAGCAAGTGTATTTAGCTATAGCCCTATTGAAGTTGAATTAAAAGAAGGAACACCAGCAGCAAAGGTTAATGTATCATATTCAGGCTATAAGAAGATAAAGTATGAATATGATGAAAGCAGAAAGTTGTATAAAAGATTTATTGGAACAAAGCCTCATACTGATGCGGCAAGCGGTGTTCAGTATACGGCTAAGAATATTATTATTGAAAGAGTAAAGAATTATTCATTAAATGATGGACCTGACAGCAACGGTGTATTAAAAGGACGACAGCAGATGGATACCGTTGGAACTGGTAAAGGTTACCTTATTACTGATGGTAAATATGTTGATATAACATGGGAAAAGGACGCACCGACAAAGAGAACCATATATAAGTATAAGGATGGTTCAGAGGTAATGTTTAACAAAGGACAGATATGGATTCAAATAGTGCCTATTAGTTCAAAAGTATCATTCGAATAATAATATAGAAAAAGTAGAAAATTTATTAAATGATTTGAGAATAAAAGTAATTGAAGACAGAAAAAAGAAAACAAATTAATGCATTTACTTTGAACCGGACTGAGTTCCGGTTTTATTTTTTGGAATTTTGACAATACATGTTGGAAATACTAAATCATGATCATTAGATTTTGTGATTTGAGTATGGCGAAAGGAATGATAATAAAAATGAAAAAAAACAAATTTACATTATTAACAATAATTTTATTCATGCTTATATTATCAGGTTGTATGGGGCAGGAGGAGCAGCAGCCTCAGCAGCAGACACAAAAACCAGCAAACCAAGAGAAGGAAAAAGATTCTACAAAGCTTAAAAAGATTCAGGATGATGTGGAAGCAATGATAGCAATGCTTAGTGGCATTCCTGTAATTGAGCTGAAAAAATCGGAAGAGCAGGATTCGCAAGGTGGAGGAGAACAATCGGGACAAAGTCAAGACCAGCAAGGTGGTCAATCAGGTACACAGCAGTCACAAGGTTCCGGGCAGCAGCAGGGAAATCAACAGAATAAACCAGAGAAAAAGAGCATTCTGATTAATGAGATTCAGGTAAATTGGGTTCAAGCATTAAAGGATGTACAAAAAATTCATATCGAATGGAGTGATTATATTGCCCAAGCTGCCAAGGATGGAGTATCAAAAAATAATATAGATAGTTTTGACAATACTTTGAATCAGTTTACAAATTTAATCATTATGAAGAAAAAAGAAGAGGCTGTCATATATGCAAACAACCTTACACTCTCATTAATTAATTTCTGGGGATATTACAAGATAGACTTTCCAATAGATGTATTAAAAATAAAGTACTTTATAAGAAATGTTATATTCTATTCAGCAGTAAATAAATGGGATAAGGTAATCGAAAATTACAATTTGGCTAAAACTTTATTTCAAACACTTAGAGCAACATCTGAAAAAGAGCAGCAGGAAAAAATAAATAAAATTGATTTTGCAATTCAAGAGTTAGAAAAAGTGATAAAAATGAACGATTATCCACTAATACGGTTAAAAGGGAAGATTGCGATAGACAATCTGAAAGAAATGGAAAAGAAGAAAGAAGAATAAAAATAAATTTTGGCTTGAATTGGCGGAATTATATAAATATAATAGTTATGGCTGTTGAAATGTTTACAGTTAACATTAATAAGTGAGGGAAATAAAATGTTTGATTTTTGCCAATTCTTGAACAAATATCTGTTCGTAGATTATTCGCCTGTTCATCAATATGTATATAGTATGGTTTCAAAGGTTGAAGATGGCGAGATATATCTTATTATTTCGAGAGATTTTGAGAAAACCGGTTTGCTTATAGATGATATAATTGTCTGTAGGGTACCTGAAGGAGATATCGAATATTATTTCAAATCAAGGATTACAGGTATTGATATTCGAAGTGAGGGTTTAACGCTTATAATCAAGCCGGAAACTGAGGTTGAACAGTTCATTAATGCCAGAGTTGCCAAGAGAATTAATTTGAGGTTAATGGCATTTACCGAGCAAAAGCAACCAGCATCAATTATTAACATGAGTAGAAAAGGTTTGCTTCTAACAACAAAGAAACAATACAAAAAGAATGATTTGCTTAATGTTAAGTTATTATTATCATATCCTTCGAGAATATGTTCGATGACCGGAGAGGTTGTAAGATTGAGAGATACGTCGGATGACAGATATGAATGTGGTATTTCTATTAAAGAATTCAGCACACCGGATGATGAGAGCAAATATTCAAAATTTATCATGGATTTAGAAAAAGCATTTAAACTGATATAGATTAAATATATGAAAAATAGTTTCTCAATATAGTGGGGGAGAGAATTGTGGATTTAGCAAATATTAAAATTAAAGTAATTAATAATAAAGTTCATGAATGGGGTCTGCCCAAGTATGCTACAGAAGGTTCGGCAGGACTTGATCTTTGTGCTTGCATTGATAAATCTATTACTATAAATCCGGGAGAGAGGGTGCTCGTGAATACAGGAATAGCTATTCACATTAACGACAGGAACCTCGCCGGATTTATTTTTGCAAGGTCAGGTTTGGCTTCAAAAAAGGGTATTTCACTCAGCAATGGTGTTGGAGTAATTGATTCGGATTATATAAATGAGATTAAGGTTGCACTCGTAAATCTTGGATTAGAATCGCAGATTATTAATCCTGGTGATAGAATTGCACAGTTTGTTGTTATGCCTGTAGTTAATATAAACTGGGAAATGGTTGAGGATTTAGAGTCTACTTCGAGAATTGGTGGCTTTGGAAGTACCGGGTGTTAACAAAAGAAGAAATTTAAGGGAGATGATTTTTTGAAATTAGTTGCAGATTTGCACTGCCACAGTATTGCAAGTGAGCACGCATATAGTACCATTCAGGAGCTTGTAACATCAGCTAAAAATAAAGGGCTGGATATGATTGCATTAACTGATCATGGCATTGCGGTTCCAAATGGTCCAAGTATTCATTATTTTAAGAATATGGCTGCTTTTCCGGGCATAATTGAAGGTGTAAGAGTTCTAAAAGGAGTAGAAGCTAATATTATGGATTTTGACGGTACAATTGATATGCCGGAAGAAATACTTGAATCATTGGATATAGTAATTGCTTCTCTGCATGATCTTTGTATTGAAGCAGGAACAATCAGCCAACATACAAAAGCAATAATAAAGGCAATGGAAAACCCGCATGTAGATATAATTGGGCATCCGGATAATCCTTGGTATCAAATAGATATTGATGAAGTAGCAGCTGCTGCAAAACAATATGGAAAGCTTTTGGAATTAAACAATAAATCTTTCTATGTAAGAAAAGGAGCAGAAAAATACACAGAAAAAATAGCAATGGCAGCAAAAAAATATGGTGCAAAAATTTCATGTGGTAGTGATGCTCACAGCAGTTTTGAGGTTGGAGATTTTGATATAATAAATAAAATAATAAGTGATTGTGATATATCTGAAGAAATAATTATTAATACTTCAAAAGAAAAGGTTCTAAATCAGTTAAAGATAAAATAATACAAAAGCAGGAGGGGTATTTTTATGTATCTGGGAATTGACCTCGGAGGAACACATATATCGGCAGGTCTTGTAAACGAAGAGGGTAAACTTCTTAAAAAGACTGTGTGTAAAAATCTTGTTGACAAAAGCTGTGAAGAATATGTAAAGAATATGATTGCTTTATGTCAAAATATTCTTGATGACCAAGGAATGACAATATCTCAAATAAATTCGGTTGGTATTGGTTTTCCAGGGACTCCCGATAATGAAAAAGGTACAGTATCTTGCAATAGTAGTATAAAGATTAATAATGCTCCAATAAGAGAAGAATTTAATAAGTATTTTGATGTAAAGGTTTATCTTGAAAATGATGCGAATTGTGCTGCGTTATCAGAAGCAGTTGTAGGTGCAGCTAGAGATTGCGAACATTCTGTAACAATAACTCTTGGTACGGGAATAGGTGTAGGGATTGTAACTAATAAGAAAGTATATAGTGGATTTAATAATGCAGGTTCAGAGGCAGGACATAATATTCTTGTTGTTGACGGAGAAAAATGTCCGTGCGGAAGAAGGGGATGCTGGGAAGCGTATTCTTCCGCTCCTGCACTTAAGAGAGAAGCAGTAAAGCTTCTTGAAAATGATAAGAATAAAACTTCTTGTATGTTTAAAATGGTTAATAATGATTTATCAAGGGTGGATGGAAAGATTATTTTCGAAGCATCAAAGCAAGGTGATGTAATTGCCCAAAAGGTTGTAGCACAATATGTTAAGTATTTATCGGAAGGTATTGCGAATATAATAAATGTTCTTATGCCGGAAGTGCTTGTAATTGGTGGAGGGATAAGCCGACAGGGTGATTATCTATTAGAAATGTTAAAATCCAGAGTTTATGAATTGATTTATACTAAGAATGAACCTAAAACAGCTATTAAAATTGCCGAGCTTGGAGTTGATGCTGGAATAATTGGTGCAGCAATGCTTGGAAGATAATTTAATGAGGACGTAATTATTAGGATTAAGATTAATAATATTAGAAAACAGTTATCTGAGGTGAATTCTTGTGGAAAGCAAAGAGATATATTTTAAAAAATTAAAAGAGGAAATAGGGATTATAAAAGTATTTATTGATGAACCTATGAATAAACATACTTCTTTCCGGGTTGGAGGACCGGCAGATATTTTTGTTGTGCCATTAAATGTTGATGAACTGAAGAAGCTTGTCACATTTGTGAAGCAAGAAGGGCTTCCAATGTTTATTCTGGGTAATGGTTCAAACCTTGTAGTTAGAGATGGAGGTATACGAGGCATTGTAATAAACATTTTAGACAACTTTAATAATATTTCGCTTAAAGATGATATAATAGAAGCCGATACGGGAGTACTTTTATCTAAATTATCAAATACTGCAATGAAGAATAGCCTTGCAGGGCTGGAATTTGCAAGTGGTATTCCTGGCACTCTCGGGGGTGCGTTAGTAATGAATGCCGGTGCTTATGGAGAGCAGATTGGAGATTTAGTAGTTAAATCAGAATATATTGATATGGATGGAAATATTTATGCTCTTGAAGGCGAGGCACATAAATTCAATTATAGAAAAAGTTTTTATAGTAACAAAGATGTTATAATACTTAAAGCTGCAATGAAACTAACAAAAAGCAGCATTTCAGAAATTAAAGATAAGATGACTAATCTCATGCTCCAGAGAAATGAGAAACAACCGCTTTCATATCCCAGCGCAGGTAGTATATTTAAGAGACCTGAAGGATATTATGCTGGAAAGCTAATTGAAGATGCAGGACTTAAGGGTTATATACATGGAGGAGCACAGATTTCTGAGAAACATACCGGGTTTATAGTTAATAGAGGAAAAGCAAGAGCGGCGGATATAATTCATTTGATTGAGTATGCACAAGAAATTGTTAAAATAAAATTCGGCGTTAATTTAGAAACAGAAGTGAAAATAATTGGGGAGAAGTAACCTCCGGAGGGAATTATGAGGTTTGTAATAGTAACAGGTTTGTCAGGAGCAGGAAAAAGTCAGGTGATAAAGTTCCTTGAAGATTATGGTTTTTTTTGTGTAGATAACTTGCCTCCTGCTTTGCTTCCCAAATTTACTGAATTGTGTAGTCAAACAAATAGCAAAATTGAAAAAGTTGCAATAGTAATCGATATTAGAGGCGGAAAGCTTTTTGATGAGCTTTTTGAGTATTTGTCTTCAATGAAGGAACAGGGATTCTCCTACGAAATACTGTTTTTAGAAGCATCAGATCAATCTTTGATAAAAAGATTCAAAGAAACAAGACGTTCGCATCCTCTTTCTCCTGAAGGTAGAATTATTACTGGAATTGAAAAAGAAAAGGCGCTATTAGAAGCAATAAAGAAGAGAGCAAATTACATTATTGACACATCAAATCTTTCTACCAGACAATTAAAAGAACAAATTAATAGCATATTTATTGATGGGAAAAGTTTTGAAGGAGTAATAATAACTGTAATGTCTTTTGGATTTAAATATGGGATACCAATTGACTCAGACCTAGTATTTGACGTTAGGTTTATACCTAATCCTTTTTATATTGAAAGTCTTAAAAAGTTAACAGGTAGAGATAATCTCGTTAAAGAGTATGTATTGCAGTTTGATGAAACTAAAGAGTTTGTTAATAAAACAGATGATATGTTAGAATTTTTGATTCCAAATTACATAAAAGAAGGAAAATCACAACTTGTAGTTTCAATAGGCTGCACTGGTGGAAAGCATAGGTCTATTACTATTGCTGAAGAACTTGCCAGACTGCTTGAGTCTAGGGGGCACCGTGTTGTCACTGAACACAGAGATATAAGTAAGGACAGCTGCTAAATGGAGGTCTGATTGCAAATGAGATTTATTGATTGGCTAAGACCTGGTTTGAATATAAAACGCTGGGTATTCCTTGGAATAATTGGAATACTTGTGCAAAGCTATGGAATTGCGCTTTTTATGACATCACATATACCATACGATTCTACAGCTGTAATTGGCGTTATAGCTATAATATCAGGTTTTTTCCTTCTGATTTTGTCAGTATTATTCATCGGAAAAACAATTATTAAAGTTCTTAATGATGCGGGATTTCACGGTCAGGTTGACTCAAAAACAATTGGTACAATGTTAATTGAAAAACGTTATCTTGAATCAGGACCAAAGATTGTTGTAATTGGCGGTGGAACTGGTTTGTCAACAATGTTAAGAGGTTTAAAGGATTTCACCTCAAACCTGACAGCTGTTGTAACAGTTTCAGATGATGGAGGCGGTTCCGGTATATTAAGGGAAGATCTTGGAATGCTTCCCCCTGGAGATATAAGAAATTGTATCCTTGCATTAGCCAGGACCGAACCAATACTTGAAAAGCTTTTACAATATAGATTTACTGAAGGAATGCTTAAAGGACAGAATTTTGGCAACTTGTTCTTAGCTGCTATGTCTGGTGTGGCAGGAAGTTTTGAAGAAGCAGTGAAGAAAATGAGTCATGTTCTTGCTGTTACAGGAGATGTATTGCCTGTAACGCTTTCAGATATTAGATTGTGCGCTGAACTAGATGATAAGAGTATTGTGTTTGGGGAAACCAATATTGTTGATGAGTGTAAATCTCGGAATGCTGGAATAAAGAGAATCTATTTGGAACCATCTGATGCACCTGCACTTTCTGATGTGATTCATAGAATTAACGATGCTGATGCGATTATTCTGGGACCGGGAAGTTTATATACGAGTATTGTTCCTAATTTACTTGTAAAAGGAATTAGTGAAGCAATCAATGAAAGCAAGGCGTTAAAGATATATGTATGCAACATAATGTCACAAAGAGGAGAAACGGATAATTATACAGCTTCTGGACATGTAAAGGCAATTATGAATAATTCTAAATTGCAAAAAATTGATTATTGCATAGTAAATAAGGGAGTTATCAAGGAATCGTTGAAGCAGAAGTACAATAAGGATGGTTCTAAGAGGGTTGTAATTGATGAAACTAATATTTTGAAATTGGGTATTAAAATCTTAAAAGCTGATTTAATAGATGTTGAAGGAGGCTTTGTAAGACATAATCCTGGAAAACTTTCGTCGGCAATAATTAAGTTGATAAATGAGGAAATAATATTAAAAGATAAAAAGAAAATGATAGAATATTTTTATAACAAAGGTAGAATTAAAAAGATTGCATCTGCCCCCCAGTTATCTTCCACTTTTGAAAGTGAAAAACAAAAAGGATTTCTTTAGAGTTGAATGATTTTAAAAGAGGGAACAATTATAAAAATGTGAACGTACTAGAAACGATAGGAGAAAAAACGATGGAATTTGGGAAGGCGTATTGGAGAACATTTGAGCAAGGCATACAAAGAGAATGGATTGTCGCAAATGGAATTGGAGGATTTGCATCTTCTACAATAATCGGTGCTAATTCAAGAAGATATCACGGATTATTAACTGCGTCACTTCACCCTCCCGTTAAAAGGCACCTCATTCTTTCAAAGCTTGATGAATCATTCGAGATATATAACAAAAAATATGATTTATTTGCAAATCAAACACCGGGATATATTTGCACGGGTTATCACCATCTTCAAAGATTCGTAATGGATCCATTTCCTACTTTCATATACAGCGTACACGATGTAAATATTGAAAAGAAAGTATTTATGATTTATGGAAAGAATTCTGTAGTTGTATTGTATAAGATTTCTAATGGAAGTGATAAGGCGATTTTTAAGATGACTCCTGTAGTAAACTTTAGAGATTATCATGGTGATGCTTCTAAAAGTTTTATGCGATTTTCTAAGAATGTTGAAAAGAGCCAAGTTAATATTACGCCATATGATTTAGATATTTCTATAAAAATTAAGGCATCCGAAGGGAACTTTAATGGAATTGACAATGGTTGGTTTACTAATATGGAATATTCAGCAGAAAAGGAAAGAGGGCTAAAATCAGTTGAAGACCATTATATTCCCGGTTATTTCGAAATCAAGCTCAAACCTCTGGAGACTAAAATAATTACTGTTGTCGCATCGTTGGAGGATATTGACAATATAAATGGTCTGGAACTTCTTGACCAAGAGCAGGATAGAATCAAAGGATTAATAGATACTGCCGGATATAATAGCGATTTTGTAAATAAAATGGTTGTAGCTGCTGATTCATTTATTACATATAGAAAATCAACAGACTCAAAGACAATACTTGCAGGATATCATTGGTTTACGGATTGGGGAAGAGATACAATGATTGCTCTTCCGGGGCTTACACTTGTTACAAAACGATTTGATGATGCAAGGGACATATTATACACATTTTCAAAATACGTAAAAAACGGTTTAATACCAAATATGTTTCCTGATGAAGGGCAAGAACCAATATATAACACTGTTGATGCTCCACTTTGGTATTTTGAGGCGGTATATAAGTATTTGCAGTACACTAATGATTATGAATTCGTTAAAGAAAAATTGTATCCATCGTTAAAAGAAATAATTGAGAGGTTCGTCAGTGGTACAAATTTCTCAATAAGAATGGATTCTGATGGATTGATTCTGGCAGGGGAAAAAGGTGTTCAGCTTACGTGGATGGATGCAAAGGTTGGGGACTGGGTTGTTACTCCAAGACATGGGAAGGCTGTTGAAATTAATGCTTTATGGTACAATGCTTTAAAGGTAATGGAACATATTTCGGAAAAGCTAGATTTAAAAACTAATCTTTATACTGAAGCTTCTAAGATTGTTAAGGACTCGTTTACTAAAGTATTTTGGAATGAAGAAAAAGAATGTCTTTATGATGTTGTAGATAGTCAAGCTAAGGATGCAAAGATTCGACCAAATCAAATTTTTGCTGCTAGCCTTTCATTTCCGGTTCTTGAAGGAGATAAGGCAAATATGGTTGTAAAGACTGTCTGGAAACACCTTTATACAGCATATGGTTTAAGAAGTCTAAGTCCTGAAGATTCTGAATATAAAGGAATATATATTGGCGATACTTTAAGCAGGGATTCTGCATATCACCAAGGAACTGTATGGAGCTGGTTGATTGGTCATTTTGTAAAGGCATACAGAAGGACTGAAGGTTATTCTGAAAAAAGCATGATAATTGCTAAACAGATTCTTGAAGCATTTAAAGATCACCTTGGTGACGCTTGTGTAGGAAGTATTTCAGAGATATTTGATGGAAACGAACCTTTAATACCACGAGGAGCAGTTTCACAAGCTTGGGGAGTTGCAGAGGTTTTGAGAAGCTACGTGGAAGACGTGCTTAATAGTTGATAGCGGTCAGTGTACAGTGACCAGTTAAAACCAATAGAAATTAGTAGGGGTAATCCCCCTTGTAGTTGCCCAAAGCGAGTAGATAGAAGCCAAAAAGAATGGAGTTAATGCGGTGTCTTTTTCCAATGAAATGAAAATAGATTTATCTAAAGTTGTTGTTACAAACCAGTGCTGTATATTAGCAGAACTTATCGCACTGGTTTTAGTTATTGGTAGCGGGGAAAAAGATAGTGACGATGAGATTGTTAAACTTATTACTGAAAATGTTAATGTAGCTAAAAGAATTTTTTTTCTTATAAAAGAAGCTTTTGGAGTTAATCCTCAAATAGTAATTAGGAAAAGCAATAAGTTGAAGGAGCATAACGTTTATCTTCTATCTTTTGACAAAGCAAGAATAATCAAAAACAATAATATATATGTAAAATTTAAAAATACTGATGAGCTGAAAATACTTCAAGGTAAGTCAGGGTTGAGCAAAGTTTGCTGTAGAAAATCCTTTTTAAGAGGTGTATTTCTCGGAGCTGGTTCAATCACAAATCCCAATAATTATTATCATCTTGAGATTGTTCTTAAAAATGAACACACAGCAAAAGATGTTCATGATATTATAACTAGGTTTAATATTCCATCACGTATAACAAAACGTAAAAATAGTAATATTGTATATATTAAGGATGTTAATCATATTTCGGATTTCTTAAATATAATTGGAGCTCATAAGGCAATGCTGGATATTGAAAATGTAAGAATACTCAAGGAAATGAGAAACAGCGTAAATAGAATTGTAAACTGCGAAACAGCTAACCTTACAAAAATTGTAGATGCATCAATAAGACATATTAATGCAATAAAGTATTTGCAGAATATAAACAGACTTGATAAACTTCCTGATTCTCTTAAAGAGATTGCATATTTAAGATTAGAGTATCAGGATTTAAGTTTGAAGGAATTGGGATTATTGTTGGATAAACCTCTTGGTAAGTCAGGGGTTAATCATAGATTGAACAAAATAGTTCAGATTGCCGAAGAAAGTTAGACAGTTGAGAGAGTGTAGGGTGGTGTAATAGTTGCCTAAAAGAGTAGGATTATACATTCATATACCGTTTTGTAAAAGAAAATGTGCTTATTGTGACTTTAATTCATTTGAGAATAAAGAGAATCTTGTTGAAGCTTATATTGAATCTCTTTGCAAGGAAATAGAACTTTCAAAACCAAAAGAGAAAAGTGCAGCAAGTTCTATTTTTATTGGTGGAGGTACGCCATCATTAATTGATGCCAGATATATTAAAAAAATATTGTATAGAATTCAAGAGTATTATTATATAGACAAAGACTGTGAAATCTCTATTGAATCAAATCCGGGGACTTTAGATTGTTATAAGCTTAAAGCATATATAAATGCCGGAGTAAATAGGTTAAGCATTGGTTTACAGTCAGGACAGGACAAGCATTTAAAAACTCTTGGCAGAATACATAATTATCAGATGTTTGAAGAAAGCTATCTAACGGCAAGAAATGCAGGCTTTGGTAATATTAATATTGATTTGATTTTTGGTATACCTGGGCAAAGTGTAGAGGAATGGAATGAAACCTTGAAGAAGATTGTACATTTACAGCCAGAGCATTTATCCTGCTATTCTCTGAAGATTGAAGCTGGAACATTGTTTGGAAGATTATACAATAATGATTGTGCAAAGAAAACTGCAATGCTTCCAGAACTTCCTACAGAGGATGAAGAAAGAGAAATGTACCATTCTGCGATTACATATCTTGAGGAAAATGGTTATAAACATTATGAAATATCTAATTTTTGCAGGGAAGGGTTTGAATGCAAGCATAATATAATTTATTGGAAATGTGATGAATATTTAGGATTTGGAGCAGGGTCTCATTCCTACTATGATGACAAAAGATTCCGAAATTTATTAAGAGTTGAAAAATATATAGATTCATTAACAGAGAATAGGCTACCAAGAACTGATTTCAAAAAGATTTATTCAAAAGAATCAATTGCAGAATATGTAGTGCTAGGTTTGAGGATGATTGATGGAATTGATACTCAACAGTTTAATAACAAATTTAATCAAGACTTTGAAGTGATATTTAAAGAGCAGATAGAAAAATTAGTTAAGAAAAAATTACTTAAAAAAATAGATAAGACGTATTGTTTAACAAAATACGGATTAGATTTTGCTAATCAAGTAATGGTCGAATTTGTGTAGTAAAACTCTTGACAAAACACTTAGTAAGTGATATTTTTTTATTGATAATTAGCACTCGTTACCTAAGAGTGCTAACAAAAAGAGGGATAAAAAAATGATCCTGGATGATAGAAAACTGAAGATTCTTCAAGCAATAGTCGAGGATTATGTTCTGACAGGAGACCCCGTGGGTTCAAGGACGGTTTCAAAGAAATATATTTTTGGGATGAGTCCTGCAACAATAAGAAATGATATGGCTGATTTGGAAGAAATGGGTTTTCTTCAGCAACCCCATACTTCAGCCGGGAGAGTACCATCTGATCAGGGCTACAGAGAATATGTAGACAGGTTAATGCATGCAAAAAATCTTTCAAAAAATGATTTAGACAAAATTAAAGAGAGATTGACTACAGCTTTGAAAGACATTGGTCACTTTGTTAAACTAACTTCAAATGTTATATCGCAGATTACAAACTATACAACGGTGGCGATTACTCCACAGTTGAATAAAACTTCGGTAAAACATTTGCAGTTTGTACCAATTGATAAGACTAAGATTCTGCTTGTTCTTGTTACAAGTATTGGTACAGTTAAGAATTTTATTATCAATGTTAACAAGGAATATGACAATGATTTCTTATATCTGGTTTCAAATGTTTTGAATGAGAAGTTTAAAGATTTTCCTCTTCAGAATATTGATTCTGCAGTATGGGATGAAATTGAAAGAACAAGCAATATTGAAAAGGATGTTCTTGTGCCGATATTTGAGACTTTAAAAGAAAGTGTAAATTCGTCAGATTCAACTGATGTATTCCTTAATGGTACATCTAATATTTTTAACTTTCCGGAATTTAATGATGTATCAAGAGCAAAAGAATTTCTACAGATATTAGGCGAACCTGATTTTCTCATTAAGCTGATAGGTGATGAGAATGACAGGAAGATTAAAATTAAAATAGGTTCAGAAAATCAGTGCAAGGAGATAAGAAACTGTAGTTTGATTACCACATCTTTCTGGTCAGGGGATAAGCTTTTAGCAACCTTGGGAGTAATTGGACCAACAAGGATGGATTATGCAAAGGTTGTTGCTTGTATTGAATACCTAAGAAATGAAATGCCTAATTTATTAACCAGATTTGAAGGTTAATGCAACTTAGAATATTATCAGAAAAGGAAGTGAAAAAGGTGAAAAACGATCACAAATCAAAAAATATTAAGAATGAAAAAGATATTGAAAATGTAAAAGACTGTATAAATCAAACAGAGAAATCTGAAGATATATGCAGCGAGAATTGTAATAGTGGTGAGAAGTTACAAGAAATACTTGAAAAGCTTCAGCAAAAAACAAATGAAGCAGAGGATTATTTCGATAGACTTCAAAGAATTGCAGCAGAATTTGATAACTATAAGAGAAGAACTATAAAAGAAAAGGAAACAATTTATAAAGATTCAGTTGCCGAAATAATCTCAGGTTTTCTACCTTTACTTGATAATTTTGATCGTGCTTTATCTTCGTGTGATGGAGAAGATTTAACTGGGGTTATTGAAGGAATAAAAATGATACAAAAACAATTCAAGGATTTGCTACACAAATATGGGATATCAGAAATTGAAGCAGTAAATCATAAATTCAATCCAGAATTACATGAAGCAGTGATACATGTTGAGGATGGAAGCTTCGAAGAAGGTATTGTAATAGAGGAATTAAGAAAAGGTTACAAATGTGGAGACAAAGTTATCAGACCAAGTATGGTTAAAGTAGCAAATTGAAAAAGCAGAATAGAATACAGTATTCAGAAGTCAGAAGAAAAAATTCACTCAGTTGAGGATGGTTTTATTCTGGATTCTGGTTCCTGAATTCTAAAACAATAAATATATTTTCAATTAATATAAGGAGGAAATGCAGAATGGGTAAAGTAATTGGTATTGATTTAGGAACAACAAATTCATGTGTAGCAGTAATGGAGGGTGGCGAACCGGTAGTAATACCAAACGCTGAAGGTAATAGAACGACACCATCAGTTATTGCATTTTCAAAGACAGGAGAAAGACTTGTAGGTCAGGTAGCAAAAAGACAGGCTATTACAAATCCAGACAGAACTATAATTTCAATTAAGAGAGAAATGGGAACAGATAAAAAAATAAAAATTGATGATAAGGATCATACACCACCTGAAATTTCGGCAATGATTCTTCAGAAAATAAAACAGGATGCTGAAAGCTATCTTGGAGAAAAAGTAACACAGGCTGTTATAACAGTTCCTGCATATTTTAGTGATTCACAAAGGCAAGCAACAAAGGATGCGGGAAGAATTGCCGGTCTTGAAGTTTTAAGAATAATAAATGAGCCTACAGCTGCTGCTCTTGCATATGGGCTTGACAAGGAAACAGATCAGAAGATTATGGTTTATGATCTTGGTGGTGGTACATTTGACGTATCAATTCTTGAAATTGGAGATGGAGTTTTCGAAGTTTTGGCTACAGGTGGAAATACCAAATTAGGTGGAGATGATTTTGACCAAAGAGTTATCAATTTTCTTGCTGAAGAATTTAAAAGAGAAAATGGTATTGATTTAAAAAATGATAAGATGGCAATGCAAAGATTGAAAGAAGCTGCTGAAAAAGCTAAGATAGAGCTTTCTGGAGTTGCAACGACAAATGTAAATCTTCCGTTTATCACTGCAGATGCTAATGGACCAAAGCATCTCGATGTTACATTAACAAGAGCAAAATTTGAAGAATTAATTTCAGATTTGGTTGAAGCTACTGTTGGACCTACAACTCAAGCACTTAAAGATGCAGGGCTTTCACCTGATAAGATAGACAAAATATTACTTGTTGGTGGTTCAACAAGGGTACCAGTTGTGCAAGATACAGTAAAAAGAATAACAGGCAAAGAGCCATATAAGGGAATTAATCCTGACGAGTGTGTAGCAGTAGGAGCAGCTATCCAAGCTGGTGTTCTCTCTGGAGAAGTAAAAGATTTACTTTTATTAGATGTAACGCCTCTTTCACTTGGACTTGAAACACTTGGTGGAGTATTCACAAAACTTATTGAAAGAAATACAACAATACCAACTAAGAAGAGTCAGATATTCTCTACTGCTGCTGATGGACAGACAAGTGTTGAAATTCATGTTCTTCAAGGCGAAAGAGAAATGGCCCAATATAATAAGACACTTGGAAGATTTCAATTAACAGGAATTCCTCCAGCACCAAGAGGTATACCACAAATTGAAGTTTCATTTGATATAGATGCAAATGGTATTGTTCATGTTTCAGCAAAAGACCTGGGAACAGGAAATGAACAGAAAATAACAATAACAGCTAGTTCAAATCTATCAGAATCTGATATTCAGAATGCTGTTAAAGAAGCTGAAAAATTTGCTTCTGAAGATAAGCTTAAGAAGGAAGAAATTGAAGTAAGAAATAATGCAGATTCTCTCGTATACAATACTGAAAAGACATTGAAAGATTTAGGAGACAAAGTTTCAGAGGAGGAGAAATCTAAACTCCAAACTGAAGTTGATGGATTAAAAGAAAAAATCAAGGGAACAAATGTTGAAGAAATAAAAGCAGCGACTGAAAAACTTACACAAGTGTTCTATGATGTTTCATCAAAACTTTATCAGCAGCCTGGTCCACAGCAGCCACCACAAGGGGCACCTGAGGGTCATGCTGAACAT
>Ga0074198_1001312_pt1 | contig 17075 bp, 14 predicted proteins | sample EPASupsiteSAE323_FD_64527 | JGI IMG/M metagenome (GOLD analysis project Ga0074198, IMG submission 64527) | Bioremediated contaminated groundwater from EPA Superfund site, New Mexico - Sample SAE3-23 | ecosystem: Environmental > Aquatic > Deep subsurface > Groundwater > Contaminated ...
GCCTAAGTGGCTAGTCCGGCTTGGCCTTGTCGAAACACGGGGACAGAGGCTCAGTGTAAAGGGCAACCGGGTTCGACTATATTTTGGACTTGACTTTAGTTAGCTGGTCTTGTTGGCCGCAGCTTTGTCCAGCACAAATGCAAAAACACCCTTACACATTACCGGGTCATATGTGCTGAGCAATCCCATTTTATAGGGATTTAGGCCAGTTATCCACCGGGTAATATGTGAGGGTGTTGTGTATTCGTTTTATTCAATAATAGTGCTAAAAACCGGGGTTTTGGGGGCTCTTACGGACGGGCGGGAGCAGCTTGCCATTATGTTCTCAATAACCCGTCTCCTTTATAATTCACCTGGGTTTTATGTATTGATTGACGTATTTTTTAATTCGCAAACAAGTTGATAAACTGTTTCGCAATCTTCAATGCCATAAAAAGCTGGAGTTGGCCCTGATGGTTCAGACCAGTTGGGCCTCCTATAAGCCTCAAATCCCGTATCACCTTGAAACATTTGCAAGGTAGTCGGGGTACCAAATGTTAGATTTCCGATTCCATTTTTCCCTATGCTTTTTTCGATCTTTTTAATCTTAGAATACTCCATCTCTTGAAGCATTTTTTTATGCCTATCATCAATAATGACAACTCGTTTGTCCGTAATGTAGTAAATAGTATCTTTCTTTTTAAAGTATTTGTGAATATACCTGCCAATTGCCAAATAGAAAACAAGCACAAAAAACATTGCAAGAATTAGGTCTAGACCGTAATTCAAATATGTATTCAGTACAGACCATATAAAAAATATGTTAATAGGTATGAGGTACAAATCATTTTTAGTGAATATCCTGGTTGCCAACGGACGACCTTGCCAAACTATCTTTTCGTCCGGTTGTAGCCAATTGATATTTTCATTATATTGATTCACGTTTAAGATTCCCCCAGTATAATTTCTCAATTCAAGAACCAATAATCAGTAATTAACGACCCAGGAATAGCTTTGTGTAGAACGAGTCATGGGGACGGTTCTTTTGACTCAATTCCGGATACGTTCAATCATGTTTCTATCTATACCCAGTAATTTGCTAATAGTTCTAATTGATAAATCTGTCTCGGTTCGCAGATGCCTAATGACTTCTTTCTTAATTTCCGAATCCTGCTTAAGTTGTTCCCATGGGACTCCCCCATAATTACGTTTTAGGTATTCCTGAAAATATTGACTGCCCTGTTCATAGGTTCTTACTGTTCTTTCATCATCGCAATCTAAATAATTCTTTAAATCTTCTTCTGCTGAAAACCGAATGAATTCCGCAATTGCTGCTTGTCTGTCTTGGGCAATGATACCAAGTATGTTCTTGGAATCGAGTTCTAAACCACAAGTCAATGAACCGGGTCCGTGTATATGTATAAATAGTGGGTAGCTGCTCCAGGCATAATCCTCTGGCTTTTCTACCATCTTGGCCTTAACCGGATTATTATGTATGTATCTGATGACTGCCATCAGGTATCTTTCATCTTCTATTGATTCACTCTTGAAGCGATCTTGAAAGACATGCCCTACCCGATTATGCTGGGTATTATAATAAAAGGCATAGCGAATAGCTATACCCTTCATAATTGTTGAAATGTCTTTCTCTTGAGAATTGATTACTATATGTACGTGATTGTCCATCACGCAATATGCGTAAATGATAAATCCTATTTCCTTCTGCTTTATGGCAATGTCTTCAAGAAAGCGTTGCTTTTCCTCGTCTAGTTCAAATATTTTTTTTCGTTCATTTCCCCTGAGCATTATATGATAGATTGACGTTTTGCTCGTTTTCCTTTGCTGTCTTGGCATTTTCACCCCTCCGATAGTTTTATACTATCAGAAGTTTATGTATGAGTCAAAAGAACCGTCCCCTTGACTCTATTCTTCGTCTGCTAAAACATACTTTTTAACTTCAGTCCTAAACATCAGTTTTCCACATTGCTGACAGACTTGAGTCTGACCATCCACAATGAACTCCCTGGTACCGCATTTTTTCCCGCAAACAGCGTAAGCAATATAAATTTCTTGAGGGAATTTCACATTTTCCACCTCCGGGTACTCTTCAAGCGGATATGCTTCAAATTCTTTATCTTGTTTGTTCATTCGGTATCCTCCGTCCTTTTCAACTATGGTACTGGCACCAAATCTCTTGGCGGGAACAACCTGGAACCCTCAGATATAACAAAATAGACTGTAAGTGCTGTTCCAGAAAGCCCTGTTATTTCACCTAGTTTGTCATACAGAGAGGGTTGAGGTGTTGGTGTTGGTACTGGCATAATAGGTAGCGGATTTCCGTATCTATCCCAACGCCCGTTACTTTTTTCATCGTCCCAGTGTCCATCTTGGGGTCCGTTACCTCGATCTACACCTGAACCATGTGACCTGTCATCCCAGGTATGGTCACCCTTGGCACCTTCCCAATATCCTTTTGGATTCCATGTAGGCTTTTTCCCAGTCAAATTATCTGGCAGAGGAGGCCATGATTTCGGAGGGGTCTTTCCGGGCTTTCTATTTGCTAAAATCATTGTATTTGAGCCACTTTTACTCGTCCCCTGATTACTTTTAAAAACTCCCTTATCTACACCGTTTTCAAATACATGTAAACCCCGTTTTTCTGCTTCTACGTCGGATATCGTTGTGGAACTACTATTGTTAGCCGCCCCGCCATGAGCCCATTTCCCATCAGCTGATATAGCGAAATTTCCGCTTGGATCTGTATAAATTATCGGATTGTTATAACAATACGTATACAAATTCAAACTCAGCGGCTGATTAATCTTCCCCTCATAACTATCCTCCGATACAAACCTCCCCATGCTCGGATCATAGTATCTTGCCCTAAGATAAATATTCCCGCTCTCGCTATCCAGATACTCGCCACAATACCGGAATGGATTGTTGTCGACGGGGACTACCCCTAGCTCATTTCCAAAACTATCATATAAATAGTTCCGGGTGACCGCTAATTGTTGGTTTACTAATTGAACTGTATCGCCATGTGCGTTATATAGATAATAACCATTTAAATCACTTCTGATAAGTCCTTTTCCTCGTATATATCTATCTATTACCTGACCACTATTATTCAGTTCCAAGACTATGTTATCGCCATACCAGATTTGCGCGCTTATCTGCCCGTTGACATTCTTGCTTATTCTAAGTCCTGCTGGGTTATAGGCGTATTGAGCGGTTGTGGTGGGGTTAGTATAAGTAGTTAGTCTGTTAAATCCATCAAATTCCCAATATTCATAATTGGGGTTATTAGACGTGGCGTTCAGGCTCAGACTGGCGGTTGCACCGCTTAGGTTAGTTATATCATTATATAATTTGCTGATTTGATTGCCATTGGGATCGTAGAAATACTCTGTTGTGGCTATTATGCTGCCAGCAGTGCTTTCCTCCCATACCAGACGATCATTATCGTCGTATTGATAATTGGTTACCAGGGGATTTTGACCGGTTGTACTCTTATTCTTACGATTGCTGGATAAATCATAAGTGTATAGCGTATCGCTATTGGAGGTAGTTTCCCTCTTCAATCTGGCCAGTCCGTCATATTCATAGTTGGTAATCTGATTCTGGTTATAGGTCTTGCGGCTTTGATTTCCATCCAAATAGTATAGATAGTCAAAACTGGAAAGGGTACTTGTTGAGGTACTGTTACTCATCTGCTTAACCAGGTTGCCTTGATTGTATTGATAGCCTGTTGTTATACCGTTCGAATAGCTTATTGTTATGCAATTGCCGTTGGGATCGTAGGTATAGGATGCGCATGAAGAACCGTTCTCGTTTACTCTGGTGAGATGGTTCCGAATTCGTCATAGGTGAAATCCTGATTCTTCTTTAAAACGTCATTATTATTCCTTTGCACTTTTTCCCATTGCAAAAAACACCCCCACTCCAAATTTCTTCAGAATGGAGGTGTTATCAATAACCCCATGACTGTGTTACTCCTCGAATCAACTCTGTATACTGGCTGGTTCGGGAAGATCGTTGTCTTCAATGGTTACCAGTTCCCTGCGGTTCAGATTATCCCGGTCCACGATGCGCAGAGCCTGCAGGCGGATGGATTTCTCCACCAGATTTCTGACATAGCGTGCATTGCCGCTATGGGGATGACGGCTGCGCACAAATTCGGCGAGCATCTGTTTCAGCTTCCATCGGCTGCGGTTGCTAAGTTCATAGTCCCGGTCCTGATACATCTGGAGGGCGATATGAAATAGCTCTTCCGCATCGTAATCACTGAAGTTAATATGGAGAGGAAAGCGGGATCTCAGCCCGGGATTGCTGCGTAGAAAACCATCCATTTCATCGGAATACCCAGCCAGAATGATGATAAGGTTGTCGCGGTTGTCTTCCATGCTCTTGACCAGACAGCCTATACTTTCCCGCCCGAAGTCCTTCTCCCCGCCCTGGGCCAGGGTGTAGGCCTCGTCGATAAAGAGTATGCCGCCCTGAGCCTTCTTAATCATCTCCCGGGTCTTTTGAGCAGTGTGACCGATGTATTCCCCCACCAGGTCAGCCCTTTCCGCCTCGACCAGGTGTCCGCGGGGTAAGACCCCGATCTCATGTAGGATCCTGCCCAGTATCCTGGCCACCGTCGTCTTTCCGGTGCCGGGATTCCCCATGAAAACCATGTGGAGCGCGGTAGCATCAGTACGCAGCTGCTGCTGTTTCCGCTTATTTTGGATCAGGACAAAGGCGCTTATCTCAGCCAGCACACGTTTTACCTCCTGCAGGCCGATGAGATGTTCAAGTTCCTTAAAGGAATCCTTCTGCGGGAAACTGGCCGGTACCATACAGCTCTCGGCAGCCTCCGGGGTTGTTTCCAGATCAGAATAGCGCAAAGAAATCTGCACAAAAATCACCACTTCATTATAGTCTGGGTTATCTTATTCCAGACAGATAGAAGTGGTGACACTTTTTGCGCAGGGTATTAAGCTATGTTGCGACAGCTATCCTCTAGTCGTCTTCTTCGGCCCTGGGCTCCATAACCAGCATGCCTATGTTTTTCAGGGGAGCCACCGTGGAAATGGCATGTTTGTAAACCAGTTGCTGTTTCCCATCCAGCTCGACAATGACCGTGAAGTTATCGAAGCCCTTAACAACACCCTTTATCTGAAACCCATTAACCAGGAAAATGGTTACCGGTGCTTTTTCCTTTCTACATTGGTTCAAGAAGGCATCCTGCAGATTTATTTGACTTTTGCCCATCATAAATGTCCCCCATTTCAGTAATAATGACCCTAAAATAATTTATATTCTTAACTCCGGCATCTTGCGCCAGTTTAATAAAAACACTGGCGGCAGCAAACCGGATATAAGCTTTAAACCATCTATATGATTCTACACTATACTTAATTGTCCTTCAATCAACTTAGAAATATTTTGTGCCAATTTATCCGTTTCAGGATACTCAGCCCGGTTTATCCAGGTAATGCGGCGGTCCTTTTTAAACCAAGTCAATTGGCGCTTGGCATAACGTCTGGTCTCCTTCTTTATATCATTAACCATTTGTTCCCTGCTTATAAGTCCATCCAGATAATAGATCGCCTGCTTGTATCCCAGCGCCTGCATGGAGTTGTTGGATAGGCTGCAGCCCTTCTCCCTCAGTGCGGCCACTTCTTCGAGCAGTCCCAGATCCAGCATCCGGTCGACCCTGGCTTCAATCCCGGCATAGAGATCGGGCCGGGGCAGATAAAGTCCCACCGCGGTTAGCTGATAATAATCAACTTCTTTGGTCTGGGTGGAGGAAAAGGTGTCTCCGCTCAGTTCATAAACCTCCAGGGCACGCACTATCCGCTTCTGGTCACGGGGCTTAATCTTTTCAGCATAGTGCGGATCGATCCGGATCAGTTCTTCAAAGGCAAAGGATAAGCCGTTCTGCGCAATCAGGTCATCCCACTTTTGCCGAACCGCCATTCTTGATTCCATCGGGGTAAAACAATAATTATCAACAACCGCCTGGTAGTAAAGACCAGTTCCGCCCACCAGCAGGGGTATTTTCCCCCGGCGGTTGATATCATTGATCAAATCCTGGCAGGCGGATTGAAAACGGGCGACATTATAGTCTTCATCCGGATCTGCCACATCAATCAGGTGATGAGCTATCCCTGATCGTTCAGTAATGCTGGCCTTAGCCGTACCAATATCCATACCACGATATACCTGCATGGAATCACAGGAGATAATCTCGCCGTTTATAATTTTGGCTACTTCTATGGCTACAGCACTCTTACCGGAAGCGGTCGGACCGACAATGGCAGCCAGTTTATCCAAAAATATTCACCTCGTATTTTTGATTATTACATAAACTACAGCTCGATAACCCCATAATTTATCGGGTTGTGATGACTGCCCAGAATTTTTTCAAAACCCAGCCGGGTAAATTCGCCGCTGGAGAAAGTCTCTTTCAATACTACCCTGCTTCGGGCTACCCGGCAGGCCTCCTTAATCGCGCTGAGGTCTAGCGGGCGGTGATCAGCCAGCTGCCGCAAGGGCGAAATAGGTTGGCTCTTGTGGCGGGGATGTCGAAACATAGGGTCGAAATATACCACATCGAATGATTTGTCTCCGGCCAGCATTAGATATTGGTTATGGTCGGCATGTTCCACCTGGATACCATGCACCGCATCATCCAGCCAGGGCATCCGGGATTTATATAGTCTCATTCCCCATTTCATCACCAGAGCGACCGGCAAGACCGATTCCAGCCCCAGTACATTGCCCGGACCACATAGGTAACTGGCTGCGATACAGTCGGCCCCGCGCCCCATGGTGCAGTCCAAAAGGGTATCGCCGCTCTTCAACGAGCAGGCTTCAATAAATGGATCAGGCAGTCCCTGTTTGCGCAGGGCGGACAGACGATTCTTAGCCATGCTGGGATGGAAATAGAATTCTTCCATATTCTCACCACTGTACAAAACCGGGCCTTCGGCCTTCCAGACAATCACGGCATCCGCTTCCTGTTCACGGCAGAGCAGCGGCAGTGCTTTGCGGTTGCGTGGTATATAGGGGAACCCGGATTCATCCAGGAAAGAATTCATAACTGCATCCGGTTCGCGGCCGGCCTGAGTAGTCGTAACGATAATCATCATGGGCTTACCTCTTGAACATACGATCGAGATCCCGGTGACTTAGTTTCATCATGGTGGGGCGGCCATGTGGACAGTTCTTGTAATCCCGGCTGGCCAATAAATCGATAATCAATCGCTCCATCTCATTGTAGGTCAATTTTTCGCCAGCCTTGATCGCGTTCTTGCAGGCCATCAAAGCCAAGGACTTTTCCTTTATATTTAGCGGACCTTTCTCCTCAATGACTTCGAGAATCTCGGATATTACTTCATCTTCACTGCCGGCTATCAGGGTTGGGGCCGATCTTACGGCCAGGGTATTCGGCCCCAACGGTTCTAATTGAAAACCCAGCTGCACAAACAAGGCAGCATTCTGTTCGACCAGATCCATATCTCGGGACGAAAGCTCCAGAGTAAGCGGCAGGGCCAGTATCTGGGAGGGATCATCCTTAGCGGCCGCAGCTTCCAGCAGCCCGGAGTAAATGATTCTTTCATGGGCCGCATGCTGGTCTATAAGCCAGAGGTTATCCCCCGACTCTATAAGTATGTAGGAACTGAGTGTCTGTCCTAGAATTATCAGCTCCTGTCCCGGCTCAATACTTAGTATCTCGGCTTCGATACTGCTCGGATTGATATATTGTTGATCCAATTCACGTTGATATGCACCGGATGCAGTCCTAAACATTGGTTTAGCCTGAAAGGGGCTTGGCCCAATGCCGGGGCGGTCATTATATGTTAGAGGAAGTGATCCCTCAGCCACTACTGGTTGTGAAAAATATGATAAGCCGGCCGGCTGCCGTTCTGGAATGCTGCCAACGGGAAATGCGCCCGGTCGCGGGCTGAAGTCTGCTTGCTTCAGACGATCCCTTAAGACTCCATATAGGTAATCGAAGATGGGCTTTTCTTCCTGAAATCGTATCTCATTTTTCTGAGGATGAACATTAACGTCTATAATGTGCGGCGGCAAACTTAAGTTTAGGATGACTACCGGATATTCACGAGCCAACAGAAATCCGTTATAGGCCGAATCCAGGGCACGGTATACCATGGGACTGCGCACCGGGCGCTGGTTAACGCAGAAGAACTCCTGCTTGCGGTTTACCCTGGTCAGTTCAGGGGCTCCAATCAGGCCGGTGAGATGGGTATCTTCATAGCTATGTGCTATCTCCAACAGGTGTCCGGCATAGTCAGCGCCGAATATCGCCACTACCGCATCGCGAAGGCGTCCATTGCCAGGTGTCTTGAAGAAGGTCTTTTTATCGTTGCTGAAGGTGAAACACACCTCGGGACGAGCCAAGGCATATTTCAAGACAATATCATATACGGCGTTGCCCTCGCTAACCGGCGATTTCATGAACTTCTTACGGGCTGGCGTATTGAAGAACAGCTCCTTGATTACCATCCGCGTGCCTTCAGGACACGGATAGTGCTTGATTTCCTCCACATTGCCAGCTTCAAGCCTGGCGTAAACCCCTTCGGTGCCATAGGCCTTGCTGAAAACCTCGATCCGGGATACCGAAGCTATGCTGGGCAGAGCCTCACCACGGAAGCCCATGGTGTTAATGCTGAACAAATCTGCTTCACTGGCAAGTTTGCTGGTGGCATGGCGCAGGAAAGCCAGCGGTATTTCTTCAAAGTTAAGTCCGCTGCCATCATCCTCTATATCGATCAACTGGAGCCCTCCGCCGGCAATGGTTACCTTAATAGCAGTGGAACCAGCATCAAGTGAGTTCTCCACCAGTTCTTTTACTACCGAAGCGGGTTTTTCTATTACCTCACCAGCGGCGATTTTATTGATCAATCGGTCATCAAGTAATCTGATCGGCATCCTATAAGACCGTTTCCCTTTCCGTTTTCACATCATAGCAGCGAAATTCATTGGCTGGCCGGTCCTGCAGGAAGACCTGCAAATTGGCCGTTTTGTGGAGCATATCGGAATACAATGACCGGGCCTCCTGCTGGCATCCGGCACAGGCCCAGGAGGGAATGGAGATACAATACGCCGTGTAATACTTGCCATCGTGATGCTGGGCACTGGAATCTATGATCCTGAATCCGCCACATTTGGCACAGTTCCTCACCCGGGTACGCTGGTCCTCGGAGATGTAATCCGTATCATAGAAGACACTGCGCTGGCTGCTGAAGAAAGCGTCACCTTTTTTACGGTTGGCAGCAATCACTTCTTCCCGGTTGCGAAAAGCTTTTAGCTGCCGGTCTACCATTTGTTTAATATAATCAAGATTGGCCGCGGACTCATGGAAGCGGGCAGGGTTGAAGTCCGGTTCACGCAAGGAACTGTAATCCATGCCGGCCATGGCCATGATCAACCCCATGTTGATATAGGGCAGAGCAGTCTCTACCGAATACCCGCCTTCCAAAACGGCGATATCCGGTGCCAACCGGGAGTTGAGTTTGGCATAACCTTGAGCAGTAAAGGCCATATCAGCCAGAGGATCGGTATAATGATTGTCCTGCCCGGCCGAGTTAACAACGATTTCCGGCTTAAACTCATCCAACAGGGGCATAATCAATTCATCCAGGGCAAAGAGTATCCCGGTATCCGTGGTACGCGGCCGCAGCGGAAGGTTGATGGTAGTTCCGTGGGCCAGGGGCCCCCCCAGCTCATCCATAAATCCACTGCCGGGATATAGGGTGCGTCCGTCCTGATGAAACGATATGAACAGGACTTCAGGGTCATCCCAGAATATCTCCTGGGTCCCATCACCGTGGTGAACATCGGTGTCGACGATGGCCACCCGTTTGATATTGTATTTATGGCGCAGGTATTCCACCATTATCGCTTCATTGTTGATATTGCAGAAGCCCCGGTTGCCGTGACTTACTGTCATGGAATGATGTCCGGGGGGTCTGACGATAGCAAAGCCGTTGCGGACTTCGCCCTGCATTACGGCATCGGCTATACGCAAGGCAGACCCGGCGGAGACCAGATGCGCCTCGGTTATCTGTGAATCGACATCGGGAATGCAGAAGTGCAGTCGGGCGATGTCTTTATGGCTGGCTATGCCCGGTTCATATTCGCGTATTTGAGGCAGATCCATGATACCTTCCTCAAATATTTGATCCCTGGTATATAATAGACGCTCTTCCCTCTCCGGATGGGTGGGGCTGATAGCCCAGTCAAAGGCCGGAAAGAATAGTATTCCGGTTGGCTTCATGATCGCACCCCCTTGAATTCTTTGATAAAGCCAGGCAAAACCTGGACTCCAACATCGAATAGCTTACCTGACCCGCTGTAACCCCGGATGGTATTGAACTGTTCCTCCATGAAGAACTTGTACTCGCCGGTGTATTCGCCCATGCCCCGTTCACTGCCAATGCCCACCAGGTATTTGCAGGCCAGAGCCTTTACATCATCCAACTGAGTCTTGCTCCCCTGCATCAGGGGGGCCTGGATGCCTCCAGGGTCGACGGTGCAGAGATTGGTTGCGGTATCGACATGCACCTGTACGGCGAGTGTCGGTCTCACTACGCTCGCTCCCAGAGCGTTGGCCACCGGTGAATATTTGTGGAGGAACAGAGGCACCCCCATCTTTTCGGCCAGGATCGGCAGGATAGCCTCGGCGGCAGCACCGATACCCATTATTCGGTGCAGTTCAAACCTGCGGCGGTGGATTACTTCCCACACCTTGTATGCCGGTTCCTTTTCCCACTGAGCAAACATCTCCTGGATGGCTGTGATCAAACGGTCAGTAACGATATCTACGATATGTTGATTCATTGTATCGAGGTCAATGCCATATTCGCCGGCGATTTTTGCGAGCTTTTCCCCGGAAGCCTTCAAATCCCCTATATCAAGTTGATATTTAAGATTAAATACATCGGTAACAGTTGCAGCATCTCCTCCGAAACAAGCGGCCGGACCCTGTCTGGTTCCGGCTACGCCCGGCACCCCATTCTCAATTATGACCGGGCTATCGCCACCCAGTGCCAGAGAACGTACCGCGAAGGCGTTGATATGAGTCAAATGGCCTTCGATTGCGGCTCCCTTGGCGGCGTAAAGAGGATTCCCATCGATAATGAGAGATATATCTGAAGTGGTTCCCCCTACATCGATCACCACCGAGTTCACTTTGTCGCTATTAACAGCCAAGGCCCCCATGGTACTGGCCGCTGGACCGGAGAATACGGTTTCACAGGGCATGATACGGGAAGAGGCCAGGGAGACCGTGCCGCCGTCGGCTTTCAGGATTTCCACCTGAGTGTTTATTCCTCGTTGCCTCAGAGCAGCTTCTATCTCGTCCGCAAAGTGATTCCATTCCGTCAGGGTCATAGCGGTAAAATAAGTGGTCACTGCCCGGCGTGGGAAGTTCAGCTTGCCGGATACCTCCGAGCTGATGGAAACCTTGATATCCGGATATTTTTCGGCTATATAGTCTCTTATCTCTAGTTCCTGCTTATTATTGCGATTGGCAAATTTGGCTGCCACCGCTATCCGCTTTAAACCCCGGGCAGTAATAGCCTCCAGAGTCTCGGCAATTTCCTGCAGGTCCAGAGGCTCTATCTCGCGGCCGCGAAAGTCGATCGCCCCCTTCAGATACCAGGTATATTGTGAGATATTATAGGCATCATGGGGCAGACCATAGCCGGTCAGCAGGATCAGCGCTGTTGGCTCTCCCCGCCCGGTAGCCAGTATATTAGTCACCAGAGTGGTGCCTAAAACGATCCTCTGCACTTGCTTAGAAGTGCCGGGTCCCAGCAGGTCATCCAGGACTTGCAGGACACTTCCCTTGATATCTGCGCTGTCAGTTGGCGCCTTGGTGCTGGATTTGATCTCACCCTGATCGAAGATAACACCGTCGGTATAGGTTCCGCCTACGTCAATTCCAATCAGCAATCGGGGCCACCTCCATTCTGAATTCCCCTGCTCTACTCTTGTTGCTCTTTCCACCGATATATCAGATCAAGTGCCTCCCGGGGACTAAGGCGGTCCGGGTTAATGGCTTTAAGCTCCTGCGCCACACTGTCGCCGTGGCTAAATAAATCGGGTTGTATAACCCGTTTCCTTGGTTTTGCGATTAGGCCTGTCTCCAGGCTCTCGAGGAGTTCCTGCCCCCTTTGCACTACTACTTCCGGCACACCGGCCAATGAAGCCACATGCAGTCCATAGCTCTTATCAGCTTTCCCGGGCAGGACTTTTTTTAGAAAGACCACCGTGTCATTCTTTTCCAGTACAGATACGGCCAGGTTAAAGATACCGGGAAGGCTGTCGGCCAGGGTGGTTATCTCATGATAATGGGTGGCAAATAGGGTTCGGGCATGGATGTTCTGGTGCATGTATTCAGCAACGGCCTGCGCAATGCTGAGTCCGTCGTAGGTGCTGGTGCCGCGTCCGATCTCATCGAGGATGATCAAACTGTTCTTTTTAGCGTTATTAAGAATGTTGGCGACTTCGACCATCTCGACCATAAAGGTACTCTGCCCCGCGGCCAGATCATCAGCGGCACCTACCCGGGTGAATATCTGCTCCACCAATCCGATTCGGGCAGTTTCCGCCGGAATAAACGACCCCATCTGGGACATTATCACCAACAAGGCGGTCTGCCGCATGAAGGTACTTTTTCCACCCATATTGGGGCCGGTTATAATGGCAAAACAGTTGTCTCCGTCATCAAGACTAATATCATTGGGAACAAAGCGACCTTCCCTCAGGGTGTGTTCGACTACTGGATGGCGACCATTATGTATCTCGATCATGGTGCTCATATCTACGACAGGTCGATGGTAGTCATTTAGATAAGCCTTCTCGGCCAGAGTGTGCAGGACATCCAGAGCGGCTATATACCCAGCGCTGTCCAGTATCCGGCCTAGATGACCGATCAGTGAATCGCGTATATTAATAAATTCCTCATATTCCAGGACATAAAGTTTCTCGCGGGCCCCCAGAATCTTATCTTCGTAGGTCTTGAGTTCTTCGCAGATAAAGCGTTCATTGTTGACCAGGGTCTGTTTACGGTAATAATCCGGCGGGACCTGAGCCAGACTTGATTTGCTGATTTCTATGTAATAACCGTATACCTTGTTGAAGCCAACTTTTAGATATTTGATGCCGGTGCGCTGCTTCTCCCGGCTCTCAAACTCGATCAGCCAGTTGGACCCGGCCTGGGAGATACCGCGCAGCTCATCTATCTCCGGATTGTAACTGGTTTTGATGATATTACCCTCCCGGATGGTAAGGGGTGCATCTTCTTTTATTGAACGGTCCAGCAATTCAAAGATGTCCTCTAATCGATCCAGGCCAGCTATCTCCATCAATAATGGGGTATGACACTGCATCATGGTGTTGGCCAGACTATGGACAGCGCCGATAGAATTCCTCAAAGCGAGGAGGTCTCGCGGGCTGGCCAGATCTCCACCGATTCGGGCGGAAATGCGCTCCAGATCATAGATCCCGGCGAGTCCGGTTTTGATCTGTCCCCGGAGCACCATATCATCCAGCAGTTCGCCAATAGCATCCTGTCGTTTTGTAATCATTTCAATATCCAGCAGCGGTTGTTCCATCCAGCGTCGCAGGGTTCTCTTGCCCATAGCAGTAGAACAGCTGTCCAGGATTCCCAACAATGAGCCTTCCCGTTTGCCTTCCCGCAGGCTGGCAGTCAATTCGAGGTTGCGGCGGCTGGAATAGTCTATTTCCATATAGTCACGATCCTGGTAGATGCCCAGGCTGCGCAGGTGTTTCAGATTGATCTTACAGGTTTCATCAATAAACAGGATTATGGCAGCGGCAGCGATAGTGCCGGCAGTATAGTCCTTCAGGCCAAAACCCTCAAGTGAAGCAGCCTGCAAGTGCTGCAGCAATACCCGGCGGGCCTTGTCCAAGTTCAGGGTGGAGTCGCTTATCGTACTGAGCTTCAAACGGTCACTCCAATTTTCTATTGCGGTATCAATGCCCAGCCCATTCCATTCCCTGATCAGGCATTCGGAAGGTGATAGTCGTTGCAGTTCGCTTTTAAGACGGGATGAGGCAGCTGGTCCCGCCAGTTCCGTCACCCTAAATTCTCCGGTTGATATATCGATCCAGGCCAGACCGATAATCCCATTCTCCTCGATCACTGCAGCCAGGTAATTGTTGCGGTTTTCCTCCAATAATCCATCTTCCAGTATGGTCCCAGGGGTGACCACCCGGGTAACCTCTCGCTTGACCACGCCCTTGGCCTCGCGGGGGTCCTCCACCTGTTCACAAATTGCTACCTTGAAACCACGTGAAACTAGCTTGGCCAGGTAGTTGTCGAGCGCATGATAAGGAATCCCGCACATCGGGACCTTCTCTTCTCCCCCATCCCTGGCAGTAAGGACGATCTCCATTTCCCGAGAAGCGATCCGGGCATCCTCAAAGAACATCTCATAGAAATCGCCCAATCGGAAGAATAGGATAGCATCCGGGTATTCACTTTTAATCTGCAAATATTGTTGCAACATAGGCGTATATTGAGGCATTTATTATTCCTCCCGGGAAATCCGGCAATAATTATCAATGACTGTCCTCGCTTGAGGCCATGACAGCTGACGCTTTATTATCAAAAGCCCGTTCATTTACGTACCGGAGTACGTCAAAATGACGGGCTTTTAAAATGCCTTGCTCTTCCGTCGCTTTACGCCATTCATGGCTACAGCGACACCAGATCGTCCTTGACCGTCGCTCTTGTCATCGCCCTGGAACTTTGTCTACATATACAGCAAGATCGATCTTATCCTTACGGACAATTCCTTCCTAAAAGTTATCTTCTAGCTGCACATACCGTCACAGGAATCGCATCCACCGGCACAACTGCCCGAGACCGCCTGATTTATAGTAAAGAAAATGGCCTGCATCAGGTTGTTGAACCTATCCTGGGCCTGAATCAGGTCTAAAACCATGGCATTGGCGTTGAGCTGCTGCTCAAGTATATCCAGATGATCTTCTTCGGCCTTGGTTATATTTAGGCCGTCCTCAATCTTGTTTTCGATCTTTTCACGGGCATCCTGATACTTGACGATCAATTCATAGGCATTGGGATCATCGGCCAACTTGAGTTGAATCGCCTTTAATTCAGCCGCCTCTTCCGATTCGGCGATAGCATTGCCCAGTTCCAAAGCCAGGTGGATGATTTCCTCAGTCTGCACAATAAGTTCCTCCTAAATATAAAATCAATTATTAATGATTTCGCCAAAGAGTGAAAATGTCTTTGCTTCTGTTATTCTAACATTAATTTGTTTTCCGATTAAGTCCTCTGTTCCAGAAAAAATAACAATCTGGTTGGTGCGGGTCCGTCCCGTCATTTTCAGCCGATTGGTCTTACTGGGGCCTTCAACCAATAACACAGCCTCCTTGCCTTCCATAGCCCGGTTTATCTCAACAGCGATCTGGTATTGTACCTCGTTCAATTTGATCAGTCGCCGGCGTTTTTCCTCCAGGCTGATCTGATTGGGCATGGTTGCAGCTTTGGTACCGCTTCGTACCGAATACATAAAGGTAAAGGCCGCGTCAAATCTGACCTTTTCCACCATATCTATAGTTTCTTCGAATTGTTCCTCGGTCTCGCCGGGGAAACCAACAATCAAGTCGCTGGTGATGGCCACACCCGGAATATCGCGGCGGATCCTGGAGACTAGTTCCAGATAATACTGCCGAGTATATTTTCGGTTCATACTGCGCAGCACTTCGTTGCTGCCAGCCTGCAGCGGCATATGGATATGCTCACAGACCTTTTCCAGGCTGGCAATACTTTGGATCAATTTATCGCTGACATCCTTGGGATGGGAGGTAGTGAAACGTATGCGTTCTACCCCTTCCACCCGGTTGACCATCTGAAGGAGATCAGCGAAGTCTGCTGCGGGTTCCAACCCTTGTCCATAGGAGTTGACGTTCTGCCCCAGCAATATGACCTCTTTATATCCCAAGCTGGTTATCTCAGTGGTTTCCTTCACAATATCTTCAGGCCGGCGGCTTTTCTCCCGCCCTCGGCTATGGGGTACTATGCAGTAGCTGCAGAAGTTGTTGCAGCCATACATTATGTTGATAAAAGCACTGATTCCCGGCTTGCGAATAGAGGTTTCGTATTCGACTACCTCATTTTTGTCGTTCCACACCTTATAAATGGAATCACGGTTGGAGGCAGCTTCCTGCACCAGTAAAGGCAATTCATGAATATTATGAGTACCAAACACTATATCCACACCGCTCTTCTTGAGCCGCGGTTTCATTTCTGGCAATTGCGCCATACACCCGCCCAAGGCCACCAGGATTTTAGGATTTTTCCGTTTCATGACCGCAACCTCACCCAGTTTGCCGAAGACCTTGTTCTCGGCTGAATGACGCACACTACAGGTATTGAACACGACAAGGTCAGAGTGCTCTACAGAAAGACTCTGGCTGTAGCCAATACCTTCCAGCATTCCGGCGATGATCTCGGAATCCCTTACGTTCATCTGGCAGCCATAAGTAAGAATAGTATATGTCTTTTGAGCCCCAAGGGCTTCCGGGTCACCGATTTTCATTCGCATACCACCTGGTTAGATCTTTATGATCTCCGGAAAGATGCATTCCCGGACTAGACTATTATAGCAGTAATATAAACAAAAGAAAAAGCGAGTACTCTGTCCCTTACATCATAAAGACAGCGGGGGACCGTCCTGTTTTGTCTTTATTAAGATAAATAGGACAATCCCCTGCTGTCTTGGGGTTTATTGACGCAGATCTACGCAGATTATTTATGATTAACGCAGATCTTTTTCAGATAGTAGATCATAAGAAGATTGCCGCGCTGCGCTCGCAGTGACATAAAGAATTCTGAGTTGTTCATAAATATCTGCGTGCGGCGTAGCCGCCTGCGTCTATTTCTTTTCCAGAAAAATTAAAATTCCTGGCGACGTCCTACTCTCCCACAGCTTAACTGCAGTACCATCGGCGCTGGAGAGCTTAACTGCCGTGTTCGGTATGGGAACGGGTGTTGCCTCTCCGCCATAATCACCAGGAAATTT
>Ga0074198_1001314_pt1 | contig 16990 bp, 11 predicted proteins | sample EPASupsiteSAE323_FD_64527 | JGI IMG/M metagenome (GOLD analysis project Ga0074198, IMG submission 64527) | Bioremediated contaminated groundwater from EPA Superfund site, New Mexico - Sample SAE3-23 | ecosystem: Environmental > Aquatic > Deep subsurface > Groundwater > Contaminated ...
CTTCCAAATTCGGTTCCGATCGATTGAGACCTTTCGCGTTTCGCTTCGTCGTATAATTTACCGGCCGGCGCCGAAGATGCCTGTGTCCCGCCTTGCCGTGAACTTTCATTTTTCATTACGGAGTAATCGCTTTCTAAAACATAATCGTAGCTTTTTTCACGGAAAAAGGCGAAGCTCATAACGCCGATTTCGGAAGGTTTGTCCATTTTCATCGCGTAAGATTCCTCTATCGGGCCGAATTTAAACGAAGCCACCTCGTTATCCGATATTCTCCAACCTTTGATATTAACGTAAGAATAAGGATTTATAACATAACCGGCCTTGCCGTATGACGCGCTTTTACCGTCTATTATATCGAGGCCGTCTATGGATGCTACCAATTTTATTCTTTCTCCGGCTTTGCCGTTTATTAATATCGAATAATTCCTTCCTTCGCGACCTTCTATATAATATTGGCCGCGGCGCCTGTATATGTTAGCGCGCTCGCCGTTTATTAAAATCGTTATTTTAGCGAGGCCGTCTATATTTATTGAGTAATCGGAACGATCGTCGTCATATGAAACCGGCGTATAATATTTCACCCTGTAAATGTCATTTTCCTTTTCCATGGCGGCCAAAAAACCATAACCGTAAAAAAAAGCGCCCGATGCCGTAAAAACCAAAATAGCGGCAATAATAAAATATTTTAAGCCTACGGTATTCTTTTTTTTCATTGAAATCGCTCCTTTATATTTTAAAATAGAGCGCGCTATAAAAGCCCGCTCTATTTTTATGAAATATTCAATTTCAGGATTATTTTTTCTTTGAAACCGCTTTTTTCGGTTTTTCGCCTATTTTATTGAGCGCCTGATCGAGATCGTCTTTTATGTCCTGGCAGTCTTCGCATCCGACCGAAAATCTGATCATGCCGTCGGTAATTTCGGCTTCTTTTCTCGACGCCGCTGAAACCCCGGCATGCGTCATTGAAGCGGGATGTTGTATCAACGATTCGATGCCGCCTAACGATACCGCAAGGGTTGCTATCGTTACGTTATTCATAACGGTTTTTCCACCGTCAACTCCGCCTTCGACTTCGAAGCACATCATAGAACCGAAGCCGCTCATCTGTTTTTTAGCGAGCGCATATTGCGGATGCGATTTAAGCCCCGGATATTTAACCCATTTTACCTTAGGATGGCTTTCCAAAAACTTTGCCACTTCAAGGGCGTTATCCGCGCTTTTTTCTACGCGCAGCGGCATGGTTTTTATGCCTCTTAAAACAAGCCATGCCTGGTTAGGATCGATCGTGCCGCCGGTCGAAAAATGAACGGCCTGTATCTGCTTGTATAAATCTTTATCTTTGGTTACTATCATTCCGGCAACGACGTCGGAATGGCCGTTTAACGATTTAGTCATCGAATGAACGACTACGTCGGCGCCGAGCTCGATAGGACGCTGAAAATGAGGGCCCATAAAGGTATTATCTACCACAAGAACAAGGCCGTGTTTTTTAGCTATTTTAGCGCAAGCCGCAATGTCGGTTAATTTCATTGTAGGATTGGCCGGAGATTCTACGTATAGCATTTTAGTGTTTTTCTTTATCGCTTTTTCGACCAGGGCGATATTCGAAGTGTCTATGTATGTGTGTTCTACGCCGAAACGTGAAAAATGTTTTTCGATAACAAGCCTGGAAGGGCCATAAACGGCGTCGGTTGAAACTATATGAGACCCGCTCGAAAGAAAAGTCATATAAACCGCTGTAATAGCGGCCATACCGGATGCCGTGGCAAGGCCGGCGTATCCGTTTTCGAGTATCGCTACGGAATCTTCAAGGGCTTTTACAGTAGGATTTCCAAGCCTCGTATATTTATAACCTTTAATTTCGCCGGCGAATTTTCCCGCTCCGTCTTCAGCCGATAAAAACGCGAATGTGGATGTTTGATATATAGGCACCGACACGGCGCCGTATAAAGGATCTAAAACCTGTCCGCCATGGATGGCCAGAGTGTGTTTTCCGCCTTTAAATGGACCCTTCATAATAAATACCTACCCTTCATTTATTATAACTATTAATTTTTTTGTATCATTCTATATAATTCATACTCGATATCCAAATCAAGTGATTATATCAATTTGTTAAAAATATGTCAACATTTGTAAATTTTTAGATTAATTAGATTAAAAGTATAACAAAGTGTTATTTTTTTTGGTATAATATATCTACAAGTGAAAAAATCACGAATTAATTAATTTTTTTATATAAATAAAAAAGGTGGATCAAATGCAACGCAATAAAAATATAGCGCTTATAATGATATTCACTATATTCATTAATTTTACTTTATTTACGCCCCAAACAAGCGCGGCGCAATCCAAAAAACCTGCCAGGATAACCGACGATCCATCTTCTGAAGCATCTTCGACTTTTCAATCAAAAGCTTCGAACAAACAATTTTGCAATAAGCAAACTCCATTGATCGATCTTAGCGGAGAAAACATTAAAATAAATGACGTTTCGCTGCCTTTAAGCGATACGGCCATTCTTGGAGTGGCCGGAAACGTAGCTGGTACTACGGCTTTTAAAACTGCATCTTTGATCCTTCCCAGGGAAATTTTAAAAAGATCTTCGACGCTTGCCGCAAGCTCCCTTGTGAAACTTATCGGTTATTCGATACCAGGCGTCGGTCCCGTACTCGGTGAATTCGCTGGTGAAATAACCGGCCAGGTATGTGAATCGTTTAGTTCTAACGTCGGAAAAGAATATAAACAAAGCCAAAGAATCGATTTTCAAAAAGCGGCGTCTTCAATCGATTGGCAAATGTGTCTCGGCAAAGCCGCATGTGGAACAGCCGGCGCAGTAACGTTTTCGATAGCATTCCCTTTTTTGGGCCCCATCGCTCCTATAGCCGGTTCGATAATAGGCTCAACACTCGGCGGAATAGCGATTACTGAAATCAGGAAACGATTGGGCAACAATTCGTCAGAAAATGCTCAAGCCGTTTCTTCATCGGCAAGTCTCGCCCCTGTTGCAACCGATTCGGAAGCATCGGCGGTGCAAGTTTATTCTTCTTCGTCTGAAATCGAATTCGGCGGTCAAAATCAAACAGGCTCGGAAAGGGAAATAATCCAAAAATATAGAAATTATGTAGATTCTATAAAAAACAAATAACAACTAATACAACATTAAAATCTTAAAATTATCGATAATTAAGTAAATTTAAATATGTTCGAACAAATAAAAATTCAAAATTCAAAAACATTACTTTCAGGCATCTTATCATGCCTGATTATGTTATTTTTTTGCGTCTCTATTTTTTCGCCTGTTTTTGCAGGTGACATAAAGTGCGCTTCATGCGGAGTCCAAAACAAGGTCGATGCAAAATTCTGCATCGAGTGCGGAAAAAAAATTATCGCCGTAACAAACGGCATACCTTGCCTAAAATGCGGAATCACAAACGAAACTAGTAATAAGTTTTGCACCGGATGCGGTTATTCGCTAAAAAAAACGAACGATGATGCTAAAAATATAGTGCTGCAACAAAAATCACCACAGACATCAAAATCAGAAAACCCTTCCACTGAATTTTCACGATATTTAAGCGAAGGCGATTCTTATTATAAAAATTCAGATTTCGAAAAAGCCAAGAACAGCTACCTTAAAGCCTACGAAATAAATTCGCAGGATAACGGTCTTACGTTCAAACTGGCAAAATCTTATCTTAAAGCATATTATTTCGATGAAGCCGAAAAATATTTTTTAAAGCTGATAGAAGCTAATTTTAAAAAAGCCCAGGTTTACTTCTATCTTTCGATAAACTCACGATATAAAAATGATTCTCAAAAAGAGCTCGATTATTTAAAAAAAGCCGTCGAATTATCCCCCGAACACGCAATGGCCCATAATAACCTGGGTGTTGTAAATATAAAATCAAGAAATTACGAAGCGGCCGGTAAAGAATTTGAAAACTCCATATCACTAAATCCTGATTATTATATAGCATACGTCAATAACTGCACGGCTAATATTTATAAAAAAAAATACGAGCAGGCGCGCGAAATGCTCTTAAAAGCCCAGAATATTAACGCTGATTATTACTTAACTTATTATAACCTCGGCGTGATATACATGATCGAAAACAAGCCTGAAGAGGCCATTACTCAATTCGATAACGCTATTGCCATAAAACCGGACCATATAGAATCTATTTTAAATAAAAGCTCAGCTTTTTACAGATTATCAAAATATCGCGACGCTACAGTGTTTTTAAAAGTCGCGACGGAAAAATTTCCTAAAAACGCCGAATTAAAATTAAACCTCAGCGCCTGTTACGAAAAAATGGGCTTTACGGACGAAGCGGGCATAGAAGCCGCTAATGCCGCTAAAATAAATCCGGGGCTTAAAAAAGAACTTTATCCAAATGGAATATCTTATGGGGCGTTATACGAATATGACGACGAAAAACTGGAGCAGGTTAAAAATAAGAACCCAAAATATAATTTTTCGTTTACATCTAATGAAGAAACTATACCAAATACAAACGAACAAACATTATCTACGAAAAAAGAAAATTTTTCTAATTATGGCGACGCATTAAAAGCCGGAAATTCATACTTTAAAGACGCAAAATACGAAGAAGCTTTTAAAGCATTTTCAGCCGCGATAAAATTCGACAAAAACAGCGCTGAAGCGCATGAAAAGTTAGGCGTTTGCTTGTTTTTCCTCGATAGTTCCGATCAGGCGATAAAATCGCTCGAAAAAGCCATAACGATAAATAAAAATTCAACCGGCGCATATATAGCTTTAAGCAAAATACATCTGGCTAACGGCAGTTACGATTTGGCCGTAAACGTCTTAAAAAAAGCCGGCGATATAATTAAAAACAACCCGGGCATATTATATAATCTAGCAATATCATACAGGGCGAAAGGCGCTAAAGAAGATGCATTAAAGACGCTAAACGAATGTCTTAGCCTTGAAAATAATGCCGAAAAAAAAGATGAAATAAATAAAATTATCGAAAATATACAAACTGAATAAGCCTATAAAATATTTCGCGCAGAAGCTTTTACCTCCGCGCGAAAATAACGTTTTTTAATCAATGAAAATTAAGAAATCAATTTTTTATTCGCTTCTAAAAGCGCCTTTTTTTTATAAACAAGTTCTATCTTTCCATTATTAGTGACCGCTCTTATATGGCAGCCGCCAGTTCCTATGCGTCCTTCAAAATTATTCGAAGACGAATGTGATTTTGTGATCTCAGACTCGCTGACAGATACTTTTCCGTTAGATGTTTTCAATTGCACATCGGCATTTATATCAGAAGATATATTAAGCGTTATTTTTCCATTCGATGTTTTTATGTCGATATCGTTTTTAATTTCCGAAATTTCAGCTTCTATATGGCCGTTCGATGTTTCAAGGCTTGAAATGCCCGGAGCGTTAACAAAGATGTTGCCGTTACTCGAATATGCTTTTATAATGCCTTTAACATTTTTAACATAGATCGAACCATTCGATGTTTTAATGTTGGAATCGCCGAAAGTATTTTCCAGCGATATTTTTCCATTGGAATTATCAACGATGCATACCATTATATTAGACGGAACTTTTATTTCATAATTAACGGCGATTTTCGAATTTTTTTTCAGGTATTTAGTCTCGACGAATATTGCGTCTTGATCGTTTTTAACTTCTATTACTACATTTTCAAATTCATATTTTTCGTTTTCAGGGTTGCCGGAAGTAACTTCTATAACTTTTTTTATCATTCCGGCAAGAATGCCTTCCGAAAAATCGGAAATTTTTTTAATAGCTTCTATTTCAATAACATCATTAGCCCAGCCGGTTATATTGATATTGCCATTCAAGTTTTGCACTTCAAGTTTCGCTCCGCTATTAACGCTATAACTTTGTAAAAATTTTTCTTCCAAATTGCACCTCTTTAATTTTTTTATAATTTGATATATCCGGCATTAGATATAACTACATTATTTTCAGTGTTTTCGGTATTTTCGATATTTTCATCGCTTGATACCATGCCTTCGTTAATGCGTAACTTGTTTTTAATTGCGCCTATCTGTCGGCGTCCGGCGGAAATCATGCCAAAATTATCTATAAATTCTATTTTTTCGAGCATCAGTTCGGCGGTGACATCTTTTGCGACATTGAGCATGCCGTTCACGAGGAAGGAAATTTTTTCCTGGCTAAATTCAAGTTCGGATGAATCGAGTTCATATTCCTGATCTATAATAATGTGTTTACCCGAATAGTAAACGATTTTAGGCGAATATCCTTCGCAGATGGCAACTATATGTTCACGCAGGTCCTGTTTGCAAATTATAATTTCATTCGTTTTTATCAAGATAATATGGTCTTTCAACATTTGCACGCTGAGATCTTCTTTAAACGAAATAATTCCGGCAGCATATATTTTGGCCGCGTTGAATTTTTTAATTGAAATCGAATCTACTATAATATCTTCTTCTATATAAACATAATCTTTAGGAATTATTTCACACTTCGACGCGCCTTTTAATTTCTGGTTTATAATTTCGGCGTATTCTTCCTTAATAACGGCTTTGCCCGATACTTCTATTCTTTCTATTTTTTCGGCAATCAATTCTTTATTCGAAATTTCAATGACTTTTAACTTGCCATCGATGAAAAGAACCGACGAAGGTTTTAACGAATTTAAAAACGCATCGTTTATAACGCATGAGCCGGTTATAATTTGCGAACCGGCAGGGTACGATACGAATTTGCCTGTTTGAGTGACGATTTTTGATTGTATCGCGGATGCGATGTTATCCGGGCAGAGTATTTTTCCGGTTAATATAAGCCCGCCTATATTTTTTTCTATATCTTCGAAAGACACATCTTCTTTTACGATAATCATTCCGGTTACATATAAAAATAATGGAGACGAAAGTTTTTTCAACGATTCGCCGCTAAGCTCCAACTTGCCGGTATGTATTTCATATTCTTTTGAAACGATAACGGTAGAGCCTATATTACCTATCGATATTTTTGAGACAAGATGCGATGTTTCCGGACTGCACATTACAGTGCCGACATTATCGATTTTTTCTATGGCCTCGACCGCCTGTTGCGTGGCGCTTCTTAAATCGAGGAGCCCGATGTTTTTAATTCTGCTTTTCATCATATTAATTTCCCTCCGTAATATTAATAAAATTTTTTCGCCTCAAAAAGTTAATGGCGGCTTGAAGGTGATAACGTACCGTAGAATCGGGTATTAGAAGCGATTGCGCGATTTCCGGGCTTGTCATATCGAGCCAGTATTTCTTAAAAACTATATCGCGAAATTTTTCCGGTAATTTAGAAAGCATTTTCATAGCGTCAATTTTCGAATCGTAATTAATTTCAACGTATTTTTCGTCAAAATCTTCCTCTAAAGTTTTTTCGAATTTCAATTTTCGCTTTATATCGATAAAGTAATTTTTAACCGTACTGAATAACCATGATTTTCGCTTATATTCGGGTAATATTTTTAAAAGTTCGATATTTGCCATTGCCCTGACGAAGGTTTCCTGCGCAATCTCCTCCGCTTCGTTCATATCGCGGGTAAGGCCAAGCGCAAAATGCTTCAATTGATTATAGTATTTTTCATATAATTCTTCGAAGATTTCCATTTAGTTTTACCGCCTTACTTTTTTCATAAGTATGACGGATGAGAAGCGCAAAGCGTTGGAATTATTTTTATTTTTTAAAAAATAATTTTGCGTTCTTTCGTCAGGAATTTCTTTCAGATAAAAGCATAAACATTTTATTTAATAATCGTATCATAATAACATTCAATTTACAAGCCGGATAATTTTTTTAAAAATTTTTGGAAAGCGCCGTTCGCATATAAATATTTTTCATAATAAAAACGGCTGTAGTCGAATTAACCACAGCCGTTTTTATTATTATATCAGGTTACCGGACTTAATTGCCGGCATATTTCATTGAATCGCTATTATTATTTAATTTTGCCGAGGAGCTCCGCCGCTCTGGGATCGTTCATCGAAGCTTCTCTCAGGCGTTCGCAAAGGCTCTGCTTCAGGCAGAACAATCTTCTGGACTGAGTATATGCGCCTGAATTCAATTTATTAACGAAAATATCGATTTTTTCCATGTCAAGGTTTCTTATATCCTTGAAATCGATGTCCGTCGTATAACGCATCTTTATTTTAGATGCGGCGTCTTTTATAGACGAAGATTTCTGGGCGGCTTCCGAAACATATTCATCGATTTTCACCCTGGAAGATCTGGATATGTTCGTTTTTCTATAAACCATCGAGTTCATGGCGTTATTTACAGGCTGATAATAAGGGCCATTTGCGAGCTCTCTTATGGCATCTATCGTTTCTTGATATTGCGCTTTGTCGGCAAGAAACAGTACATGCTGTTCATTTGTCATATAACGTGCGCCATATAACAATATGGTATCTCCCAGCTCAAAATTGGTGTCCGCTTTTTTCCAGTAAGAAAGAACATCCGTAATGCCCGGGGCGTCTTCATAACGTCCGAAGTTTTCATCCATATATTCGAGAAGTTTTATCGACATATCCGAATATGTCATATTGACGGATATGCTCATTATATCTTTAACGGAGCGAAGCGTTTTTCCAACTTCGAACGCAAATTTGTTCATTCTTTTTTCGGATTCAAATTTTTGCATGAAAGCTATTACATCACGCAAATTAACTTCCGCTTTTAAATCGGCACGGGTGAAATTTTTTAAAAATTCACTAAAAGCTTTGTCTGAATGCACTTTAATAGCGAGACGGCAAAGGCCTTTTACGGATAATATTTCCTTCGCTCCCGCCACGAGTATCTTATCGGCCTTATCTTTATTTCCTGCCGCTTCTGCCTCTCTGATAAGTTCGTCAACACGCTGCATATCTGCAGGGTTTGCCGCGGGAACGTTTGAAACAGGCGGAACTTGCGGCTGATCAGGAAATACCACCACTGGAGGCTGCGGCTGTGGTGGAACCTGTGGCTGAGGCGGGACTTGCGGCTGATTAGGAAATACCACCACTGGAGGCTGCGGCTGCGGCGGAATAGGCTGGCCGGGAGACGGCGGCAGCGGATTTGCGAATCCGCATGAAGGGCAGATATTGCTGCCTAATGAATTAGGGCCTTCATCACCCTGTTGGTGATATTGTTTTCCGCAATTTTTGCACTTGTGAAAATGGCCATTATGGAGAGCATCATAATGTTTTGAAGCGCTCGATGAATTCATGTTTATATTTATGGCTTTAGATAAAACTTCCGAAGGATCGGCGCCTCTATTAACGGCGTTTATCATAGCTTCGAGAGCTTGTTTCGTCGTCGTATATTTAGATTTGTCGATTAATTTTTTCAAATCTTCGGCGGTTTTAAGATAACGTGCGCCGGTTAAAAATACCTTATCGTGACGTGCGTCGCCGCCGCTCTGAGAATATTGAATTATTTGCGCGGCATCCGGCGGATCGCTGAGTTTTGAAAAATTAGCGTCCATAAATTCAAGCAATTCAACGGCGCATTTATCGAGCCTTATCATCGATTGCAAATATATCATATTTTTTGCCGATGTCAAAAACTTAGCGCCATGAAGAATAACGTAGCTCGAATTTCCAAGCTGTTCGGGCCCGCTGCGAGCGCAACTCAATATATCGTCGGCTGTGATGCTGATGTTGATATCGCTACGTTTAAAATTTTCGATTACAGATGCTCTTGCCTGGTCGGTAGAGCATTTTGCCAGAAGGGCGCATAAATTGTAAAGCCTTTTCGATTTTTTTGCGAAATCGGTTATCAGCGCGTCGCATTTTCTGGTGTCGCCCTGTGAATAAAGGGCGCGCCAGTTAACGAACATTTGCTGCATCAGTTCGTCTTCGCTAAGAACTGGAGGCGCGGGTGCAGGATTAGGCACGGGAGCCGGAGGCGTAACGGGGGCGGGAGCCGGCGTAGGGCTCGGAGTTGGCGCCGGTGTGGGATTCGGTACGGGAGCCGGAGGCGTAACGATCGGAGGAGTTCCGATAACGGCGGTATTGACATGACCGCATTTAGGGCATTTCAAAGTTCCAATCGAACCGAGGCCCGTATCGCCGCTCTGATGATACATGGCCTTGCATTTTTCGCAGCTATGAAAGTGATTGTTGATTCTCGGATCGTAATGTTTGCTTGCGGCGGCATTGCCATTAGCCGGTACATTGAAATCAACTGCGGCTGCGTTGCTTATACTGCCAGGAATCATCGATACTGATAAAGAAAACACTATTAACGCATTTTTAAGTTTATTCATAAAATACTCCTTTATTATTTATTTTGTACTATTTTATTCTTCCGTTACTTTCGACTTCCGAAGTGGAATCTTTCGTTTTCCTTATGGGCTGTTTAGGCGCTTTTGAAAGATGCTGCTTATATAATTTCGCGCTTTCGACGTTTTTATCGTCGATGCCGTTCATTTTAATTACGGCGTCGTATAACGCGCCGGCTTTATCGGCCTGAGCGAGGTTTTCATACGCGGCGGCTTTTCCGAACATAGCCTGCGCCTTCTGGTTTACCGTTGTTTCGTTAAAAGCAAGCAATTTATCGAATTTTTCGATCGCCTTTTCGGAATCGAGATTACTCAACCTTTCGCTTGCATTCATAAAAAGAGCTGGAATTTTATCTTCCGCTTTTTGCGCCAGAACCTCTATGCTATCGAGCGCAGCATAGTAATGATCTATTTTTTTATTTTTTTTGTGTATTTTTGCAAGCCTGTAATAGCATTGAACTATTTCGGGCGAATAAAAATATTTCGATGCGATCTTATTAAGCGTTTCAACTTCTGAAGAGATATCGCCATTTTTCGAGTATATATCGCAAAGCATTATATGCGCCTTGGGCGAGAGATAATTGCCGGGATACTTATCGATTAGTTGTTTCAGTGAGCTTTTAGCTTCATCGATATTTTCGCTTTTTAATTGATTGAATGCTATATAATACAGAGCTAGAGGAGATTTTTTATTTTCGCTTCCAAAATTTGCAATATTTTTAAGCTGCGAAATGTCCATTTTTTCGATTTCGCTATCGCTCGCTATTGTTTCATTTTTCGGCGCCGAAGCTTCGGGATTCGCCTCGGATTTTGTTCCACCGCAGCCATTAAGATTAAGGACGAACGCAATAATAATAAAACCCAGCATTACAATCGAGTATCTTTTTTTCATTGTCAACTCCTGCACTATTTTCTTTAAAATTGTTGTTTGTTTCAACCAGAATTTTATTTATAATGGCCGGCAATATTATTATTTGAAACCCACCGCAATATTTTTACGGCGGGTTTATACAGTTTACTAAATTTATTTCAGTTCGTCAAGTACCTCAACGACGGAAGGATCGGTCATCGATTCAAGTTTAAGTTTTTTAACGATGTCGTTTTTTATGTCATAAAGAGTTTCATTCTTTTTGTAAGTTCCTTTATTGAAGTTATTGGCGAACTCTTTTATTTTAACCATATTAAGGCTTTCAATATCGGATTCGGTCAAATTTACCGATGTATCGAAAGCATTTAACGCAGTTTTAGCTTCGTCTAATTTGTTAAGAACTTCTTTAGGATAAATTGAATTGTTTTTCGATGAAACAGATTTATTACCGGTGACCGCCCTGGTTAAATTACTATCGGTTTTGCCGCGGTAACCGCCGTTAACGTAAGGTATCATATTGGCTATAGCCTGTTCAGTCGTTCTATAATAAGATTTTTTCATAAGTATCGTAAGATCGTTAACTGTTCTCATGTATCTTGCGCTTATTATAAGAACCCTATCTGCGTTTTCGTATGAACCCATTTTATCCCAGCACCAGCATGCGTCGTTGACTGTGATATCCGCTATCACTCCCGAGCGTTCCATATTGTTTATTATAGCGACCGCATTGCTTTTATAATAAGCTCTTACGGCAAGCCTGAATAGTCCCTTCAACGAATAAACGCGGGCGGAGCCGTTAACTATTATACTGTCGGCTACACTATAATTCGAAGCTGCATCCCATGCGCGCAATAAATCGTCGACTGAAACCGGCTGTTGAGGATATGGCGCAGGCGGATTATACGGAGACGGAGGGTTGTATGGTGAAGGTGGATTGTAAGGCGATGGAGGGTTATACGGAGATGGAGGCACCGGATTGGAATATCCGCAATATGGGCAGATATTGCTTCCGGATGAATATATGCCGTTATCTCCCTGTTGATTATATGTTCTACGGCAATTATTGCATTGATGCGAATGGCCTGGATGAGACGGATCGTAATGCTTACTCACGTTCGTCGTAGCGCTTGAACTCGTTTTTTCTTGCAATTCAGCGGCAGAAACACCAAAAACGTTCGAATTTAAAATAATAGTGGCAATAGCGAAACCCGTTAAAGTTTTTTTCAGGATACTCATTACTTATTACCTCCAAAAATTTTTATTTTTGTCACTGTTGGAATAAGATACCCTTTCAAAATTGCTTTTGTTTGATTTTTTTATACTAAAGATAAAAATTCATTTTAAAATGTAACCTAATAATTCCAAAAACACACGGTATCCAAACAAAATTCAGATACCGTGTATTGCAATTAATTATTCAGTTAAAATATTATTTAATTTTTTCCAGCATATTATTTAATTCAGGATTGGTAATGCGGGCGCTTTTAAGCCTTTTTACCAGAAGTTCGCGTGTCATTTTTAAAAGGCCCGTATTTTTGAACTTGTTTTCAGAAAATTTTGAAACAAATACGTTAATTTTTTCGATATTCAAATTGTTTATGTCTTCTTTTGTAAGTTCAATTTCGCTATTATTAACTTTAAGCTCTGACTTAGCTTTATTGATAGCGCTTATAACATCATCGGAAAGTTGTTTATTTTCGGCCTTATTTGAAAATGACAAACCAGCAGCTTTTGTATTTCTTGTTTCCAGCGATCTGTAATATGGGCCTTGCTGATAAGGAGGATAATAAGGAGCTTGACCCACGCTTTGATACATCATTTCGATAGCGCGCTTCGTCGAATCGTATACGGCCATGTTTAAAAGTTCAGCCAGTTCAGCAACGCTTGTCATATAACGAGCGCCCGTTAAAAGTATTCTATCGGCTATTTCAAAATTAAAAGCGTTTTTATTGTAGCGTTTCATATCGGAAACACTCGGCGGATCGATCAACCTTCCATACATTAAATCGGCATGGTTCAACAATTCTTCCGCTGAATTTTTACGGTACAAATTTGAAGCCGAAGAAAGCATATATTGAATTGAAATAAATCTTTTTGCGGCGCCAAGAACAATAGCGTCGGATTTATCAAAACGCGAAGCTTTATCGGAAAAATATTTTAAATCTTCTGGATTGACGTCTACAGCAATATTCGGACGGTTAAAATTTGAAATTATCGCATTAAAGCTATCGTCATTAAATACTTTAATAGCAAGACGGCAAAGGCCTTTTATAGAATTTACCCTGGCCGCTCCGGCCGCAAGCATTCTATCTCCGGCGCTCATACTTGGCATATGATCGTATGCATTCAACAATTCATCGACATTTTCACCATAATAAACAGGCGAAGGCGGATTGTATGGCATCGGCGGAACCGGTACAGGTGGATTGTATGGCGTCGGAGCCGGCATCGAATTGGCGAAGCCGCAATATGGGCAAATATTGCTTCCCTGCGAATAAAGGCCGTTATCTCCCTGCTGATTATATGTTCTCTGGCAATTATTGCACTTATGAGAATGACCTATATGAACTGGGTCGAAATGTTTACTTGTATCGGCATTATTATTGACGTTAACCTTTTCACTCAGCTCCGCAGCCGATGTTAAAGCAACATTCGAAGTAAAAGCCATCGTGGCAATTGCAAGACCGGTTAAAGCATTTTTAATTATACTCATTACTATATACCTCCAAAAAAATTTATTTTTTCCTGTTGAAATAAGATACCCTTTCAAAATTGCTTTTGTTTGATTTTTTTAATACGGTATTTCATGTCTGTCCAAGATAAAATTGCCACATCCTCGAAAGCCCCTAATGCTGTTTGATTTTTAAAAAATTGTTGAAACAAGGGCTCCGTTTTTAAAATCCAACGTTTACAAGCGTTTTACTATCTATTTTGGACAGGTCTGACGGTATTTTTAAAATTAAAATTATCCGTTACCGTTTATTGAACGTCTGTAATATTATTAATTTTTATTAATTTATCTGCTTTTTCCGCGCCTAAAATCGCACGAAGCGCTTCCGTGCCTGTTTTATAAGGCATAACGCCCATTTGTTCGCGAGTTTTAACGAACTGATCGACATCTTCGGCGGCGAATCCTTTAAAAATTTTTATTTCCTCCAATTGTTTGATCTGCTCGGCGGTGAGAGTCGCTATGTTTAAATTACCTTTCATATTAACGATTTTAGCGAGAATACTTACCGGGCTTAATAGATTTAAACCCCGAACGCTGACCCACAAATCGGGACTTACATTTGTCGTAATATTATTCGATTTCATAACTTCGTTAAAAAGGTTTTCTTTAAAAGACGTCCATTTATTTTTGAACCCAAAAAAAGTTTTTTCATCCATTTGCTTTTGAACGTATTTCAACTTAGCCTGATAATAGTCGAAATATAACTTCCGCGCTTCGTTTGAAATTGTCGCATAATTGGTGTTTTCAAGAAATATCCTGTATATGACCGGCTTATCTTCACTATATTCATTTACCCAGCCATTTATAAACTCTACGAAATTCATGGGTTTATGTAAATACATTACCGATAAAGATTTGCCGAAAGGGTCATTTAGCGCCTTCGATGTAAGTATATCGTAAAAAATACCGGCTATAACGCCTTCGGTTGCAAGTATCTGAGCGCCGTTTTTAAGGACTCCTGTTTTCCGGCCCTTGTAATTCTGCCATATGTATCTGTCACGGCGGACAGGGTCCTGCCTGGTGAATAAGAACTCGCTGATTCTATATTTTTCACGTTCGGATTCTTTCAGTTTTAATATCGGATTCGCCGGGCCGTAAAGCGCTTCAAAAGCTTCCGCCCAACCTTCGCTATAAGCTACCGCGCGGTCGGATATAACGGGACCGTCGTGACCCAGATTGCTCCTTCTATCCATTTTTTCTATGTCCGTACCGTACATATCATACATAGTGCAATGAGCGTTTTCGTGCGCTATTACCAGATCGAGAGTGTCGTTTTTAATTGAATCCGCAACTGAAAATAATCCCGATATATCGCCAATGTTAATAAAACTAAAAAAGAAAGGCCTGCTTCCGTCTTTCTGAATTAAATAAGTCGGATACGACGACGCAAATAAGCCTTTTGTATCAAAAAACGTCTGATCGGCAAACAAAATAATAGGAGCATTGACCATTTTTTTATAAAATTCGCCGCGCGCCTGATCTCCAGATTTTAATATAAATTCGAGTTTTTTCGCGCGCGCTGCAACGCGAAGTTTAGCGGAATCCATCATTTCAGGTGAATTTTTGAGATAATTAATCGTTTCCATTGCGCGCTTATTTTTTGATCGGATAATCGCAAAACCCATTGTCGATGACGTTTCAAGTTTTTCATACTCATTGATTACTTTTATCTTCCATGTTTTTTTCTCCATCCATTCTTGTTCGTTCTCCGGTTTATCTACCTTTATCTGCGTTGCTGGAAATAAAGCCGTTTCAGGATTAAATGGAATATCTTTATACTGTGGGGCTAGATAATTCACAAGCCCCTCTGCATTAGCCATGCCGCTTATAGCAAAATTGATCGCGAATATTAAGGCAAGCGAAAATAAAATTTTTAACCCACGCTTATTATTTGTCTTTTTCATAAAATATACCACCTTTTTTAACAGTCGTCCTAAAGGATTGAATTTTTTTTACATAAATTATAACAAATTAAATGCAATTATACTATGAGGATAATTCAGGTTGAATTCAAAAATATTATCGAAAAAGTTTTAAAAAGGTTAAAATTTTAAAATAACCCATACAAAATAAGAAGGAACCATATTTAAGGTTTTATGCTTCTAGTTTTTTCTTATTATGCGTCACAAAAAATCGGAGGCCTTGAAACTATTGAAGTTCAAGCCTCCGATTATTTATTTAAGATTGATCGATTTTCAAAAGCCTTGCTTTGAAACACTTTCAACAATGGCTTTATAACCGGTTATATATCAGAAGATGTTTGGATATCGATTTTAGACAGTGTTTTAATATTAGACGCCGTGTCCTCTATTACCATATACACATCGTATGGGGTATTGGAAGTAAGCTCTGTCGCTGTCAAAGTTCCGGCCGATGATGGCGAAATAGCCGTGGAGCCTTTTCGAGTGGCGGCAACGGTTTTTTCTATTCCTCCATCATTATAGGTTCCGGCCTTTATTTGAGCGGCAGAGGGCGCGTCGGCGCCATCGGGCAGGCAAACGAAATATGCTGTCGCGCTTTCAGAGTTTGTCGCCGCGCTCAATGTTATCGTAAAAGTGATTGACTCCGAAGTGGGCGATGGATTGGCGCGTGGCGGAACCTTATCGAAAGCGGATGTCGCCGAAAGACCGTTGAAGTAAGTATTGTCAGTGGCCGCTATACTATTAGCGTTTATAGTTACAGCCGGAGTGGCGCCGGTGTCGACCCCTGTTTCATAAACTTTTATAAGGGCATATTGCGAATCGGCTCCATCGCCGTCCTGGAGTGCGGCTGTTACCACGCCGTCGGCGTCGGTAGTGACTGTCGCCACCGTATAGCCGGTCACGGTGAATCCGGCCTTGGTGATGCCCGAATTTTTCATATTCTTGTTAAATCTGACTACTATATGGTCGATACAACCGTCGTCATCAGCGTCGAACGTGTAGAGCGAATCTTTTGAAGCGCTTCCGCCATAAAGCGTCGGTGATGGAACGACATATATAACCGTGTTGAACGTGAGTTTGGATACTTCGGCCTGGGCCGTGCCGTATTGATTTTCGGCAATAAGATATACGTCGTAACGCATTCCCATGGATAATTGTGAAAAATCAAAGCCCGCTGTAACGTTAGGCG
>Ga0074198_1001319_pt1 | contig 16943 bp, 12 predicted proteins | sample EPASupsiteSAE323_FD_64527 | JGI IMG/M metagenome (GOLD analysis project Ga0074198, IMG submission 64527) | Bioremediated contaminated groundwater from EPA Superfund site, New Mexico - Sample SAE3-23 | ecosystem: Environmental > Aquatic > Deep subsurface > Groundwater > Contaminated ...
CGATCTCTTAATCGTCTCCTTGTTCGTTACTAGCATAACAACTTAAGGAGACACCGTACCTTGGATCTTTTGGTCAACCACTGCTCTATTCTCTCTCGATGAAATCTTTTCTACAGAGCAAAAAAAACCTATATGATGTTAAAAAATCGCCCCGGAGCAAAAAAAATTTCACTTAAAAAATTGATTTCAATAAAGGCCGAAAATATGCCCAAAGTGGACATTAATTTGGCACTCCACATTTACATATCGATCTCCCGGTAATCTTTTCCAAGAATGAATATTTTATACCACATCTCAAAAACCAGAATACTCCATAACTTCTGGGCATTCCAGAAATTCATTTTATAATTTGAACCCGACCTCTGGAAATCAGCAAGCAGTTTTTCCGCATATCCGGCATCGTACAGGGAATGTTCCCGCTCCTCAATGAGTGAATCCAGAACCTCTTTTAGATCTCCTTTGAACCACTGGTCCATCGGAGCATTGTATCCGTGCTTTTTTCGATATACAATACTGTGGGGCAACCGGGGCTCCATTGCACGTTTCAGTATATATTTCCCAGTTCCGTTTTGTATCTTTTCATGCGCGGGGAGGGAAAAGGCAAATTCCATGAGTCGGTAGTCCAGAAGTGGCGCGCGTTCTTCGATACCATATGCCATAGTCATCTTGTCCGCCTTCATACAGAAGTCATGAGGGAGCCAGGTTGTGAGACCAAAATACTGGAGCGTATTCAAATGATCCATAGGTGTTTTGGGATAATACCGGGAAAGATCCTGATTATCATCGGGTATACCCATCAACAAGAGTTCATCCTTGCTGAAGAGTGATATGAGGGTCGCATACTGCTGTTCCAGGCTTTGTGAAGAGAGGGTTGCAAGAACTCTGTGGAGATTACTGCCGGGAGAAGTACATTGTATGATCCGGGCAATCACACTCTTCAGAGGATGATACAGGGTATTGAACCGGATGCACTGCATCATAATACGCTGATTATCATAACCAGCGAACGCTTCATCACCACCTTCACCGGCAAGCACTACGGTCACGTGTTGTTTTGCGTACTGTGAAAGGACCATAGTAGGTAGTGTTGCAGCGTCACCGACCGGCTCATCCAGATGCCAGACCATTTTCGGAATGAGTGAAAGGTGCTTGTCGGTCACAAAACACTCGTGATGATCCGTGTTGAACTCTTCAGCAACAAGACGTGCATAGGGCAATTCAGTGTCTGCCTGTGACTCAAACCCCACGGAAAATGTTTTGATACGATCAGTATGCTCGCTCATTAGCGCGACAATACTTGCGGAATCTATACCCCCGCTGAGAAATACCCCGAGGGGGACGTCACTCTCAAGACGGGAAAGTACAGCATCGCCAAGGAGCATCCGGAGTGTATTCACATGCTGTTCTTCAGAGCCACTGTTCCTGTGTTCAGTGATATCCCAGTACTGGTGGGATGAAAGTTCGCAGTTTTTTAATGTAATTATATGACCGGGAAGGACTTTTTTAATTCCCTGCATCAGGGTCTGCTCCCCAGGCACAAACCGGAATTTCAGGTAGTCGTGGAATGCGCCAATATTGATTTCACGTGGAATTGATGAATCCTCGAGAAGTGCCTTGATTTCAGATGCGAAGAGGAATTTTTTACCATCGAAATAATAGTACAGGGGTTTCACACCAATCCTGTCACGAGCAAGATGAAGGCATTTTTTGGTGCTATCGTATATGGCGAATGCAAACATCCCATTGAACTGATGAACGCACTCAATTCCGTACTCTTCGTACGCATGGACAATTACTTCAGTGTCTGTATTTGTATAAAACCGGTGTCCCTTCTTTTCCAGATCAATACGAAGTGAGTGATGATTATAAATTTCACCATTGAAGATGACAACAATGGTCTCATCCTCATTATAGATTGGCTGTCGGCCGGATTCAAGATCGATAATATTCAGCCGCTGGTGACCCAGTGAAACCGTTGTATCGAAAAAACAACCGGATTCATCGGGACCCCGGTGACGGATCGACTCCATCATACGGGCTAATAAATTTTTGTCATTCCAGTTAAACCCGGTAATCCCGCACATGATGCACTCAGAAGCAATTCTGGTAATTTTTGCTTATACTCACGATATCGATAATAATGTTGTTTTTGGTCTGCACCTTCTTATCACTTCGTGCAATATATCTACTGACGGTTAGCAATTATTGATTCATACAACCCAATGGTCTTTCCAACCGTATCTTCCCATGAATATTCCTGTTCAATCTTCTCCCTTCCCCGTTGACCCATATTTTTTGCAAGTAATGGATCCTCCAGAATCGTAAGTATAGCATCAGAAAGCAATGCAGGTTCTTTTGGAGGAACAACTAACCCGGCACCATCAATAATTTCCACGAGATGCGAAAGATTTGTAGTTACAACCGGGATGCCACAAGACATTGCTTCAAGAATTGTTCTTGGAACTCCCTCCATGTGACTTGGTAATACAAATGCGTCAGACTTCTTATAGACCTCGGGAAGGTCTGCATTGTCCTGATAATCGATAATGGTCACGGATGATTGAAGATTTAGATTTTGGATTCTGAATTCAATTGCTTTTTTTTCCGGCCCTTCCCCGACAAGAACCAGATGGGTTTCAGGTATCATTTTCTGAACCTGGGAAAATGCATCGATGAGATAATCAACACCTTTTCCGGTAACATAACGCCCCACCCAGAGAATCTGTTTGTTGTATGTGTTTTTTTCAGAATCCCGGGGGGCAAAAAGTGTGATGTCAACACCATTGTGGATAACGGATATTTTCTTTGGATCAATTCCCAGTGTTTCAATATTTTCTTTCTCGATATCAGTATAACAGATGATATGGTCGGCAATATGAAACGTCATTCTTGAAATGATGTGTTTATACAATGTATTCAGCCACGACGGTGCACTCGCAGATATGAGTCCGTGATTTGTAATTACGAGTGGAGCTGAATGGAGAAGTCGTGCAAGCACACACACGTTTGTTGAAAAAAACAGGTGTGAATGGGCGTGAATAATATCAACTGATTTTCGTCTCCTCATTATTTCCAGAATAAGTCCTGGAGCGAATGAATTCCCGCACATCGTAAAATAACTGGGGAATCTGAAAACGTGATATCCATCGACAAATTCCGTTTCCGGCGATTTTTTCTGGTTCAGTGTCAGAACGGTTACCTCATGACCCCGTCGCGCCTGTTCGGTTGACATCCGGTGTGCATGAATCCCGATCCCCCCCACAACGGATGGATACAGATCACTGACAATACGGAGGATCTTCAAGGCACGTCACCGATACGGATTTTTTACTGGTAATTATTGTATCACCAATAATTTGCTCGAAGCAGCAATTAATGGTATCATTTACTCGTCAGATCTCCCATTTGGTACCTTTCTTTTTATGGGACCGCAATTCGTATTTAAAAAATCCCGATTTAAAATTTGAAGGATCATGTGGTGGGAGATGAACTCTAAAAACGGGTTGTCAATTAGGGGATATCTCTGTGAATGCCCGGATAAATGGTCCTGACTTTAAGCACGTGACTAATCGTTATCCCCCAATGCAAAATACTGAACCTATAAAAATAATCCCTACATATATTTCACTGTAATGCAGCCAATACCGTCGGATCAGGAAAAATCTCCCCTGCCGATCTCTACAGATAAATTCGGGTTGCCACGGGATATGAAAATTGTTCTGGTCTGGGCGGTCCTTTGTATCTTAAGTATCTATACCCCCGTAATCAACGAGTCATTTCTCCGGTTATTTCTGGCACTCCCGCTGATTCTGTTCGTTCCGGGATATGTGCTGCTGGCCGTACTATTTCCCGATTCATCCGATATTGATCCAATTGAACGGATTGTTCTTTCGATCGGTACCAGTATCGTTATTACCCCGTTAATCGGCTTGTGTCTGAATTTCACCCCTTGGGGGATACGACTGGATCCTCTGATTATTTCTCTCACTGCGGTAATTGTTGTCCTTGTTATCCTCGCAGGAATCCGCCGGATTAAAACCTCTCCGGAATCCCGGTACACGCTTCCCGTACCGGAAATCCGGCAGACAATAATGAGAGAATGGGCCATGCGGAATGGATCAAAAAAAGACCGGATTCTTTTTTTTGTAAGTATTTTTGCAATTTTAATGGTTGTTCTTTCAGTGGCTCTGGTAATGACCCTGCCAAAACCCGGTGAAAAATTCTCGGAATTTTTTATCTTGGGAGAAAACCGGACCGCTGACTCATATCCCGGAGTCGTCATCCCGGATCGTTCGTATCCGATGTATGTTGGCATCGGCAATCACGAATTCCGAACTGTAAACTACTCGGTAGAGATCTATCTCATACCAACACCGGCAAATGAAACGACTAATGTGGCACCCCGGTCGATGATGTTGCCAGTAACGCGGTACTCTGTCACGCTCAGTCATAATGAGACCTCCGTCATTCCGTTTGACCTTATCGTCCCGGACGAGAATTACACCCGTGTGGATTTTCTCCTTTTCGATGAGACACCCCCGGGTTACGATATTACCGGACTCGACCGGGTGAATGCAAGCTACCGCAATCTTCACCTTGGGTTTAATGCTACCTCGCCGTTTCAATCGAATACAACACTAGCAATTTGGTAATGCCGATGAACCAATTGAAAATTAATTTTTTAGACCTGGCAATCATCCCCAAAATGAACTTGTGTGAATTATTGAAGCATGCTCGCAATTCCGATCAATTTTGTGGTGCAGAGACGAATCAGAACAATAGATACACAGCCAGCCAAAAAAGAGGAGAATACGCGATTCATCACTCTCAACGATCACGACATATGCAAAATCATGTTTCGTTCTGCACATTTTGTTACAATCAATCTGGAGATCACTCCTAATGGTAAGTAAGAACGATATCAGAACGTGCTGCCCATTTCACCTGGTATCCTCATGAATACGTGTGCGATTATTACCGTGGATAAGGATTCCAACCTCACGTTGGTCATACTTCAGATATTATTGGTGTTCGGTGCAGGAGTATTCCTTTATACATCACGGGTCTACCCGATTGCTTTATTACCTGCGATACTACTCCTCGGTTTAGCGGTATTCCTTGCTAGTTATTCCCGTTACAGACTCTTCAGTGTCCTCTTGATTGGGATAGCTACATCCCTCATTCTTTCATTACGGTTTGACTATCTTCCCTGGGGGGATCCTTGGTTTGAATATGGCATGGTTCAACGGATCCTTACATACTATTCGATAGACCCCTCAGTTTATCCCTCTCAACTTCCGGTAATGCACATCATCATCACTTCTCTATCCCTTTTTTCCAACATAGATCCGCTCGATTTGCTCAAATTTATCATCCCTTCGCTTTCGGTCATTGGATTGTATGCCGTCTACCGGTTTACAAAAGATATCTCATCATCCACAAAAACTGCATTTTTTGCAGGAATCCTCCTCCTCTGCGGAACACCCTACCTGCACTGGACGACGCAGGGTGTACGTGAAACCCTTGGGATTGCATTGTTTGCTCTGGCTCTCTATGTCTCCTTCACCGCAGTACAATCCCATAAAAAAGGCTATCTCTTTACGTCTCTCCTGCTAATTGGCGGGTTGGTTCTCACCCACGATCTATCCTCGATAATGTTTCTTCTGGTCTGGATCGCAGTGTCCCTGAGTTACCTCTACCTGGTATGTGATAATGAAAGGATTCGTACGACCGCTTTATTCTCACTTCTCATTGCATCAACAACCATCATCTTTATCATTGTATGGGGGTGGAGGAGTATGACGTATGGATATTCACAATTTAGTAGTCTGGTTAATACCATTTTTCATTCAGAGTACGGGATTCCTCTTTTTATCATGAGTCTTATCGTTCTCTACCTGCTCCCATTGAAAATACCGGATAAGATCTTGGTGCTGCGATCCATGGTGAATAAAATTCTTATTCGAAAAAATATCCTCTATGCCGTTTTTATCGCAGGCACAGTAGTGAGCAGTGGGGTTGTGTTCAAATTTGTCTCGGGAAACTCAAGTTTTGTCCTCAGTTATCCCCCACCGATGTTTTTCAACGGCATATGCATGATTTTACTCGCGCTCATCGGACTGTATTATTTCCTCGAGATTGAACGGCTCCATGTCCTCGCATGGGTTGCAGCCCTCTCTCTTGTTCTTGTATTATCCATGAGTAACCTGATGACGTTTGTTGACCCCCTGCGGTTCATGGAATTTTTGTATATCCCGCTGGCCATCGTTGCAGCGGTCGGGCTGACACGAATCGTAAATCTTGTCCCCCGCAAAAAAGTATTTCCACTAATTCTGGCGATCTTTGTCATCGTAAGTGTAGTAACCGCCTTTCCCTCGGTGGTATTCTGGGGAAGTACTCTTGAGCCCGGACACCCGTTCTTCGATACGAGAAGCCTGGTGATCCAGCACCCGTCTTCAGAAATTTCAGCCCTGTCTTGGCTAAACAATTCCCATGCGGCCGGGTTTATCGATACCGACTCATATGTCGGGTATGCTGCGTACGGAATGATACGTACACCCACACTCACTGTCCAATCTGTATATCCGTTCATTAAAGCAGAGGGATATTCTCAAAGCATCTCTCAAAATGCGCAACAGCATTATGTGCTCATTCTCTCACGGTTTACCGATTACATGGAATTTGGTGCACAGTGGTTGGGGAAGAAACAACCCCTGGATCAAGGGAACTTTACAAAAATTGACCATGACTGCAATCTATTGTATGATAATGGGAATGCAGTAATCTTTTCCTATTCAGCTCAATAATTATTGGACGTATATTTGCACCCCTTGGGATAGACCCGGTACAACCTATGTTGATATCACCCCGTCCGACAGGTTATATTAAGAGCAATTAATCCCTAGTCAGGTATTGTAATGGTTCGCCCCCCGATAAAATTTTTAGTTCGTCTGAGTATCGGCGTACTCCTCATAATTTTATTATTCATTTTTGTATCCCCGTCTGCCGTAATCCAGACCCTGCAATCCATAAACCCAATCTTCCTGATATGCGCTGTCATTGTCTATGCGTTTACCTTTCTGCTCCTTACTCAGCGCTGGCGGATTATTGTCGCTCACATGGGGGGCGATATCCCGCTGGGTGAAGCATACCAGGCATTTGCCGGGGGTGTCCTGTATTCCGATTTCACACCCGGGCGTATTGGGGATATCACCCGGGCAGTCCTGGTAAAAGAGAGAATTGGTATTCATAATGGAACCGTCTCGGTTTTTATCGACAGGTATATTGATATTATTGTCCTGTCATGTCTGGGAATTGCCGCTCTTGTCCTCTTCTCCTCGCGCTTTGCATCCATTCTGCCATTATTGGCCCTCATAGTTCTCCTTGTCGTCCTCGCGGGTGTGACCGCATTCGTCCTCAAGAGTACCTGGATCTTTTCTGTAATGAAAAACATCCCGTATTGTAATATCCCGGAATTCACGTCACATCTCCAGAACGCCCTTCTGGAATTGAAGGATGGAAAAAAAGTGATCGCGGAGGGAATTATCCTGACCGTGTTTGCGTGGATAACTCATGCTTTTCGGATTATCCTGATTACTATGGGCCTGGGATATTCCATTCCCCTGCCGGATCTGTTCCTCATCCTCCCCCTGATCAGTGCTCTTTCGCTCATACCGGTAACAATAGCGGGTCTCGGGCTGGTGGAGGGAGGGCTGATGGCGGTTATTGCCGGGTATGGAGTTCCGTTGTCTGTTGCACTGTCGATTGCAATAGTAGACCGTGGTCTTACCATGCTCTTTCATTTTATGGTTGGTGGACGTGTTGCAGTGAAAAATATTCTCTAAATAGTAAAAAAACACCGTTTTATCGTTGGTTATTCATCATGATGATTAACCCATTATCATAGTATGATGAATACGATTTTTCCAGCGATCCCTGTCCGTCTCCCAGTGTTATGAAGGTGTGCTGGCCAAATTTATCCCCGCTTTTCACAATACCGGTTTTTAAAAATGACCGATCAAAAATGGCAAAATGATTTCCTGAAATATGATCTATCTCTATGATACCTTGTGCTGTAATCGCGGAAATCACATTCATCCGATATTCTGTACGAATATAGGAATTGCTCCATGCATCAAACGACACATCCTGACTTGTTGTATATAATTTCGGATATGCGATGTTTTCTCCAATGAAAGGACTCGTCTCGAATCCGTTGATGATACTGGCAAGAGAGAAAAAGGACATCATTGTGACAAGAATGCAAATACATCCGACACTGAGGGTTTTTCTATGGGAAGGGACTGCATTGTGCAACCAGAGTATCCCGAACGCTCCCAAAAAAACCAGACTAAAGATCTGGAGGAACGGGTACAGTCGATCCGGGAGGAAAAACACGTACGAGAAGAGAATACCCAATCCCAGGACGACTGACAGGAGCAGTGCCGTTAGGAGCAAAAAATCTCCCCTCCCGAATCGATTTTTAATGCATGAACAAAATCCCCATACTGCAACCAGTGCTAAAAGGGAGGAGCCAAATGTATTTTCAAATAGTGTGATAAGGGGTAGCTTATCATATCCCGTGGGGGGAACGTAGGGGGGAGTAGGTACGGGTGAAGGAGTAACCGGGATAGAAATTACCGGTGAAGGAGTAACCGGGATAGAAATTACCGGTGAAGGAGTAACCGGGATAGAAATTACCGGTGAAGGAGTAACAAAGAGATTCCCGATTAAAGAATACATATCCATGAAATATGGTTTTAAAAACGAGACTGCATATTGAGCAGGATTGTTATTGGATACGAAAATCAAAGCACAAAACAATAAGAAAGAAAATGTAATTGCAATATATTTACTTGGAATTGAAAGTTTTCTCTTTTGTATACTGAGATAGATATCGATAATTACGAGCGAACATACGGTAACAAAAATAATCGCTGCCGAGAGATGATGTGTAAAGGTCATCGCAACCGTGCTGAATATAAACAGTACATAAAAGGCCGATTTCTGGAACTTGTAGGTATAGAGGATTATGGTGAAACAGATAAGTGCAAATCCATAGTTATATGCCTGGTGTTCAGGGTGTTCCCCATACATCAGGTAATAATCAAGACAGGTAAACAAGACCGCGGCAACGAGCCCGAACTGAAAATTCACAAACCTCTTTCCGATGATAAAAACAAATAAAACTCCAATTGCAACAACAAAACTTCCGAACAATAAATAGGTGGAGTGAGGGTTATATCCGGTTACTATTGCAATTTCTGATGCGAAAATATGGTGGATGGAAAAAATATTATATACCCCCATTGTATTCGAAGAAAGATGTCCCGTATTGAGAATTGACATAACAAATGTATTAAAATGCAACCCGAGATCCGGTAGTGATATGCCGTGAATAAAAATCAGATGATTGGCAAAAACAATATTTAGCGATAACAATACCGTTTTTAATAAAATTTCATATCCTTGAATGTGAGTGCGGTATGTAAAAATTTCTACAATTAAGATCCCGGCACAGATTGCAATACAAAAATAATACGCCACACTTTTGGTAGACTCTCCTTGAAACAGGGTCAGGAAGCTCAATGAGAAGAAAATTAAAAATAAAATAGTAAGGATCTTACACGGTGCCTGTGAACCTTTTTTTAGGGGACTTTGATCGGGTTCAATTATTGCATCGCCATTCAGACGCGACTCGGATAACCAATCAAGCCCAATGAAAAGGATTATTCCCACGATACCGAACAAAATCGGAAAGACAATGCTGTAATAACCAAGTTGTAAAATTGCCCAAAAGAGCACAGACACCAGTGAGAGAATCAACAAGAATAAAATACGCGTTTTTTGAGCCATACTGAAGAATCCACATTGATTTTCTGTCTGAGATGACTAATTACACATCGTAATGGGAATACTATTTCTGGTTTTTTTGCATCAGCTGCACGATGGAATTGAGGATGAGTGCGGTATTGATCGATGACAGTCCAAGAAGCAGAAACAACGTACCCCCGACAGTTAATGAATAGGGAATTATATGATAGGTTGCATACTCTGACCATGCCCAGAATCCAAGATATAATCCGATTATCAACAATAGCGAACCGGGAATCCCAAAGGTCAGCAATGGGCGACGGTAACCAATTATCCCCACCAGATTGCCGAGAATATCCATACCATGGGTAAAAAAATTCTTTTTATGCTTATGCGGCACTTCATATTCGACATTAATGGCGACCTCCGCGATTCTCATGCCGTTATCTGACATATGGGAGATCATAACCGACTCAATGTTATACCCTGTTGGTTCTGCGGTAAATCCATCCAAAGCTTTTGAACTGATCGCCCGGAATCCTGACTGGGAGTCGGTTATCGCACATGACGATGCCATTTTTGTCATCCGGTCAAGAGTCTTCTGGCCAATTTTCCGGTAGAATGGAATTTTATTATTCTCATTCAGAAATCTCGATCCGATAACCAGTTCTGCTTCATCTTTGAGAATGGGTGAAACAATACTGGGAATTTCTTCAGGATGGTGTTGGCCATCCCCATCGAACATGACCACAATATCTGCATTCAACTGGCGTGCCCGGTCAAAGCCCCGTAACACCGCATAGGATTTACCCTGATTTTTTGAAAGGCGGATGACCTCTGCCCCTGCATGCTCTGCAATGTAACTGGTCATATCACGAGAACCATCGTCTACAACAATTACTTTTGTAACAAAGGGTTTTGTCCGGATTACTACACTACCGATTGCGATTTGTTCATTATACGCGGCAATGACGGCAATAATTACCTTTTCGGATCCTTTCTGAAGTGATTCAGGAATATCTTCAGAGAGTGAAGTGGCCATCACTCTAGTATTTATATTTTTAATTTATTTATCCTTCTATCGGAGTCTCGCTGAAATTACCAATAAGATACCATCTGTTGTGGGTGCATCGAAAATATTTCATTTTGATTTCAGATTTTCCACCCTGTATCTCGTTCATTATATCAAAAAGCAACTGCCAATTCATCCTAATGCATCGATGAACCCTGCATTTTCCCTTAAGGAATTTAACTTGGTTAAACTGTTCAAATGATATTTTACGATTATCCTGCCGAATAAATTTCCCCTCTCATCACCGAATCTGCAACCTTTAATATCTCATAAAAAAATGGCTTAAAGACAACGGATGGATACAAACACAAACCGCGGATTCACCTGCGAGGTCTCAGTAATTCTCCCGGCACTCGATGAAGAACGCACCATCGGTCAATGTATTGAGAAAATCCAAAAGGTTTTTCATGACAATATTATCAATGGCGAGATCATTGTCTCTGATGCATCAACCGATCGCACGGCAGAGATCGCTCAGTCTCTCGGTGCAGTGGTAATCCAGCCGGTAAAAAAAGGGTACGGAAATGCTTATCTTGAAGGATTCCGTCATGCACAGGGACGGGTCATCATTATCGGCGATTCAGATAATACCTACGATTTTTCCGAGATCCCCAAACTCCTTGCCCCCTTGAAAACCGGTAGTGCCGATTTTATTATCGGGTCCCGGTTTAAGGGAACTATCCATGATGGCGCCATGTCCCCACTCCACCGGTACATCGGGAATCCCATCCTGACGTGGATGGTCAATGTCATCTTCCATACCCACTACTCCGATACGCACAGCGGCTTTAGGGCGATCACCCGCGAGGCACTCGTTCGGCTCAAGCTGAAGACCGGTGGCATGGAGTTCGCGTCAGAGATGCTGGTGATGGCGGCAAAAGAGCGGTTGAAGGTCGAGGAAGTCCCCATCGATTACTATCCCCGGCAGACCCCGTCAAAGCTGCACAGTTTTGCCGATGGCTGGCGGCACGTCCGGTTCGTTCTCCTGATGAAACCACTCCCGTTCATCGCGATCCCGGGTACGGTCTTTTCCGTGCTCGGACTGATCCTCATGGCATTTTTTTATACTCAGGGGGATATTGAATCCTCCCACCTCCATACGTTTATTCTTGGTGCGATCATGGTGATGGGTGGTATCCAGGTAATCCTCACCGGGTTTTTGATGAAGACCTATTCCGTAGTCCACGGGTACGAGAGAAAATCAGGGCTTATCGAACTGCTGATGAATTACAACAACCTGGAGAAGTTCATTCTTGTCGGGACGCTGCTTGCCCTGATCGGTATCCTGTTCGGCCTCAGTATATTTATCCGCTGGATCTCAGTTAATTTCGGGGCACTCTCCCAAATTTCCACCGCAATAATTTCCCTTGTATTCATCGTAAGTGGCATCCAGATCTTCCTCTTTGCCGTCTTCCAGAGTATGATGCTCCTGAATGAAAATGATAATTAACCGTGCCAGCCATGAAGATCGCCTTTGTCTATGATGTCATTTACCCCTTTGTGAAAGGGGGCGTGGAAAAACGGGTCTGGGAACTTGCCCGTCGGCTTACTGCACGTGGTCATGAGGTCCATATCTTCGGGATGAAATACTGGGACGGAGATGAGACGATTGTTCGTGAGGGGGTAATCATCCATGGCGTATGCCCGGTAAAGAACCTCTATGCCAATGGCAGAAGGGCGGTGTGGGAAGCACTATATTTCACGATGCATCTCATCCCTCATTTAGCTAAAGAGCGATTTGACATCATTGACTGTCAGCAGTTTCCCTATTTACCTTGTATCCCTGTCAGGTTCATATCCCTCGGCCGCAAGATCCCGTTGGTGATCACGTGGCATGAAGTCTGGGGGGATTACTGGAAAGAGTACCTGGGATCCAAAGGATGGTTTGGAAAGGCAATTGAACGGTACATCGCCTCCTTTGGCTCTAAGGTTATCTCTGTATCGTCAACAACATCCACCCGGTTCAGAAAAGAATTTGGCCGACAGCCGGATATTATCATTCCCAACGGGATCGATACAGCGAATCTGAAATCAGTGTCGCCCTCTCCTGTGAAATCGGATCTCATTTTTGTCGGCCGGTTAATCAAAGAAAAAAATGCCAGTTTGCTGGTTCAGGCACTCAGTATCTTGATCTCTGACCATCCCGATATACGGTTGATTATCCTTGGGGATGGCCCTGAACAGGGTATGATCCGTTCTCAGGTCCGGGACATCTCACTTGAGAGAAATGTGACAATAATCGGGTTCAAGGAAAACCATGATGATGTTGTTGCCCTCATGAAATCATCCAGAGTATTTGTCCTACCATCCACCCGGGAGGGTTTTGGAATCGCCGCCCTTGAAGCACTCGGGTGTGGACTTCCTGTCGTAACGATCAATCATCCGGCAAATGCAATCTGCGATCTGATCACAGAAAAGACCGGGGTAATCTGCGCCCCCTCCCCGGAAGATCTCGCTCGTGGTATCGGGGATACCTTACAGCACCATGAACAGATGCAGGATGCATGTCGGGCATCAGCAGAAGCCTATGAATGGAACCGGATTGTCGATCAGGCTGAGCATTATTACCAGACCCTGATCGATCACAAAATTAGATAATCAGACAGACCCGGTAACCGTGTTTCCATTGAGCACATCATCCTCGGTCACCGAGATATATCGTGTCGTGCCGACGATATGGTAGAGACCATTAGCCTCCACGTCGTCCGTGCCCCCTTCAGTAGCATACGGGACAATAAATTCCCCATTAGTACTCTCCTGACGGTAGAAGAACGTCCGTCCCGTGTTTGTGATCACAGGAAGTTCGATGGTTCCCTCCCCAGGGATACGGGCACCGTTGACATATTCGAAGATCTTCACCGATTTAATATCCGGGAGGGTTTCATAGCCCGAACCCATAACCACGGAGATATTATTTGAGGATTCATGGACAAGCCGGTAATGTGTCAGCGCTGGAACCTTTTCGATGGGCTGGTAAGGCAGACTGGAAAACAGACCTGCATACTTCATACCAGTTACTAACTTTTTCTCCTCAGGTGCCATGACAAGTCCCGCGGAGTCTGAGATATTCATCGCCTGCCGGTTCAGGATCACTCTTGCCTGTCCGTTCTGGTATGCAGTCTCACCGGAATCCGGAACCTGCTGGATCACATACTGGGTGTATTCTGCAGTTGCTGGTATCACCAGAGATCCATCAAACATCTGGAGTCGGACCACGAGCGTCTGGAAATAGGCGTCCCTCAGCAGGTGTGTTTTTGTCAGTCCCGATGGATTGGCAGGATCCTTGATGAAGAACCATGTGAGATAGGGCGAGATATCCCCCGTGTTGTCCACCCATGGAATGAGTGTCGGGAATGTATCTGTTGCCCTGCGCAGATCGGTGATCACGTACCTGCCTTTGAATGCGGTCAGGATGGTATCTGCGGAATCTTCGCTCACTGAAATGAAGAATGCCGCCGCACCATTATTTCCCTCAAGATTGTTCTGGAACGGGTTGGTGATGGGAATGCGCTTTGAGAAGAACGTGATTGCATGCCCCTCGCTCCATGGGGCCATGATCCCGTATGAACTGTTGGGGTAGGTGAATGTCTGCTGATCATAATCCTGGAAGTAATCGACCCCTGGCGATGGGGTGGAGGTTCGTAACCATTCCAGCGTCTCGATCCAATCCTGAGTTATTTCATGGTCGGGTGTTGCTGCCACATACGAAATATCCTGTACTGCAGATGTGGCAAATACCACTATTGCGAGGGCGGTGACACCAACAAGGGTAATACCTTTGATTATTGTCTGGGGAGTGGCTGTGACATCAGATCCCTGTGTGAATTTTTTTGCTTTTCTCTCTTTTTTACTGGTATCTCCACTTGTTTTTCCAACAATATTGTGACCGGAAAACCGGGAGAGCCACAATGAAGTTGAGGTTCCTGTTATACCCCACGACCACCGGATGGACTCGGAAATGCAAATCCCCGCGAGAAGTGCAACAGGGGCCGTCAGGTATAACTGGAATCTCTGGTGGGGGAGAGTCAGCACCAGCATTACTGCAAACCATATGAGTAGGAACATGTGTCCATTCTGCCTTTTTCTCGCGGAATTCCAAATAAGGATCGCCAGGCCCCCAACCATCAGGAAAAGGGCAAGATTAAACACCTCATATGCCGCGGAAAATGTCCATGGTTGTGTTTCCAGTACTGAGAATGAGTATGCGGAATAACCCCAGATAAGGGAGGTCGCCTGGTCCCTGATGGTCTGGAATATCGGGATTGTCTGGACAAAAATATAACCCCCAATCACGATTCCCGCAAGGGAGAGGAAATAATACCCCCGGTTCTTGTGAAAAATTCTCGTGAGACAATAGAACAATACCGTTTCAGCAATGAGTCCCAGCATCACGTACACATGTCCCTGCGAATAGACAATCAGGGAAAAACCTTCCTGATGGAACCCGAAGAGGGTCACAAGGATCGCAATACAGGAGAATGACAGTACGTTGACAAAAAGGAGATATGCGGATTGCTTCCCGGAAGTGTAATCAACAATGTACTGGATGAACGTATAGATACCAACAATAAGCAGGGCCAGAATGACCGTGGGTGAAGAAATATATCCTAAAAAGTACGCGGCTCCTGAAAGGCTCGCGAGTATGGTGGGGACAATGAGGGTTTTTGCATTTTTCAAATCAATCGAATGTTGTCTGGTTATTTCCAGCGCATAGATATACGCAAGGAAAAACAGTGTTGTAAAGAATATTTCAGCGATATGGTGATCGATCAATCCGTAAGTAGACTGGATAAAATACTGGTATGAGAGCACAGAGATGAAACCCGCTGATATTATCCCGGCTTTCCAGTCCCAGATCCGCTCCCCTAGTTTGTAGGTGATCGGTACCATAATGGCGGCCATGATGGGCGAGATCCACCCTGCAATAGAGATTATATCTGTTCGAGACGATGCGCCAAGAGCCAGACTGAATATGGATGCAAGGAACGGATAGAATGGACCCCAGTCGATGGTCTTCCCCATGGGATATGCGGTCATTGGATCGAACCAGTTATAGTGGGGAAAGTGAGCAACCATCACTTCAATCTGTCTCATGGTGTACCATGTGTCCGGATCAAAGGTGAGATGAAATCCCTGGGCCTGGATAAATAACAAGGGGATCAGTCTCAATACGAGAGCGATTATCGCAAATAGGAGGAGCGCAAAAAAAATCAGAACCGGCCGGTTTATTTTACAGGTAAATGATCCCATGTTAGTCCTATTTTATCTTTATTCGAATGATATTAAAGGTAAGAATAATGAATATTCCGAAAATATTCTAACAAACCGGTCACTTGACATACAGGATCTCTTTGACTTCGCTGGCACTCATGCCGGGCTGGAGCCGTTTCCCATACAGCAGTTCCAAGGCCTTCTGGTCAATATAGGTCAGGTTGGTATTCGTGTTGTCCCCGCTGTAGAAGAGGCTGTCCTGGTACGAATCGGAGTCCCCGACAACGCCCAGCGTGTAGTAAAGACTCCTGATGAGTGTGTGGTTGCGGACGTCGCCTTTGAGATTGGCATTGAGATAGATCGAGCCGGGAATGATCCTGGCGGCAGTGAGCCCGTCAACGGTTACCTCCTTCAGTGCATTGCTATCAGAAACATTGAGGGAGATCGCGTTCATGCCGCTCTCCGGGACGAACTTGATGGTAAGATCTCCCTGTGAGTTCTGCTTAATATTCTCTGAGAGCTGGTTGGTAGCAGAAACGCTGTTGAACTGCCGGGCCACGACCTCAAGATTGCGGATATCGGCCGAGCTTCCTCCGTTCACGGAGATGATGATACGGCCGTTATTCCTGGCAGGATCCCAGCGCAGAAGCTTGACATTACCCTCGCCAAATGCGAGGTCAATCAGGTGCAGTCGGATGGCATCCTGGGAAGGAACAAGGGTCGGCTCGGGCGCCTGGGTGAGTGGTGGTGTTGAGGGTATCGGCCCCGTAGTCACGGGGATTGTAGTTTCGGGAGTTGACGGTGCCGGGCCTAATCCCGTGAGAACCGGGACGCCACCCGTCCAGCC
>Ga0074198_1001320_pt1 | contig 16938 bp, 14 predicted proteins | sample EPASupsiteSAE323_FD_64527 | JGI IMG/M metagenome (GOLD analysis project Ga0074198, IMG submission 64527) | Bioremediated contaminated groundwater from EPA Superfund site, New Mexico - Sample SAE3-23 | ecosystem: Environmental > Aquatic > Deep subsurface > Groundwater > Contaminated ...
GTTGTTTCTCTGCAGCGTGAGACAAAAAAAAATAATGTTGCGGAATATCCCGGAAAAAAACCCCCCGGGGGGGCCCCGCCTATGAGCCGTGCCCCGCCGCCAAAAAAAAGAAGAAAAGCCATACCTGCCCCAGAACCCATAATCCGATATAATAAACGGCCGGTATTTTAAAAGGCATTAAAAAAATAATCTGGTAAAACCGGGCGCCCGGAAAAAGGCGAAGATAGGCGCCCATCACGCCGGAAATAGCGCCGGACGCTCCGACTATCGGAATATCTATGCCAGAAAAACATAAAACATGCGCAATGCCCCCGGCAACGCCTGTAAAAAGATAAAATCCGAGAAACGAAAATTCACGCTCGACGGGATTTTTATAATCGTAAAATATGTCGCAGACGTTATCGCCGAATATCCATAAAAAATACATATTTCCCACAAAATGCATAAGACTCCCATGAACGAACTGGTGGCTGAAAAGGTTTAAAAATGATTTAAACGAAAAAAATTCGGTTGGAATAAGGCCTAAAGTGTCATAAAAATTTCGCAGGATTTTTTCAGAAAAATTAAGCGGAGCAAAAATGTTATGCCCGGTGTGGGCGGCGCCGATCATTAATTTCAACGTCACTAAAAACACCAATAAATTAGCGATTATTATGCCCACAAGAACATAAGGAAAATAATAACGCGGATTATAAACTTCGAGAGGCAAATTTGATAGAAGGCAAAATATATACGCGGCCGAAGAAATCTCCTCCGCATCGTATTCATAATCACGGCTGATTTTTCTATAATGCTCCAGCGCGCTGCGTTCTTCGGTCGTATTAAACTCCACCATCGCCGGTTTAGCGGCCGGATCGTATTTTTTTGCGCCGGATGGCCTTAAGCTATTATTTTCGCAGCCGCTTCCTCCGGCGATGCCTGAAACGGATGTGTTAATCTTACTTATAGTCTTGGGGCGAAACGCCGACGGATTTTTCGGCCGCAGCCCACCCAACGCAAGCTTTATTTTCGCTATTTGAGAAGCGGCGAGAAAGGTAGCCAGGCATGAACGGCAAAAATACATTTCATAATAAAGCACGCCTTTTCGAGCGCTCACTTTTTCCATGTTAAGATTGCACTCAGGGCAAGCCAGAGCGGAGCCGTCGCCGGGAAGACGCGAAAGTATCGTATCTGAATCGAGAGCGCCGGAAAATAGCTTCTTTAATTCGCCCCTGTCGTAATATACGCCGTTACATACAGGACAGACGTCTATAACTATGTCACGGACGTAACTTTTTTGCATAAGCGTATTATTTTGGCAAAACGGGCAAATTCTTTTATCCATATCATCAGCACCTCATTTCTCGCACTGGCGGACATTAATCTATGTATTTTCAGCGTTAATATAACCTAAAATCAAATCAGCATAATATTTAGTGAATATAATATCAATTTTTTTCATATAAATCAAACGCTTATAACAAAAAAATCCGCCAGACAGCGGATTTTTGCGTTTCTTTACTGATTTTAAAATAAAAAGTAGCGAAGGAGGGAATCGAACCCACGACACTACGGTTATGAACCGTATGCTCTAACCATCTGAGCTACTTCGCCACGTATATATTACACAGAGGAGCCCGGGTAACGTTAGTTTCCCCGAGCTCTTCTATTATTGGTAGCGGGAGCAGGATTTGAACCTGCGGCCTTCGGGTTATGAGCCCGACGAGCTACCAGCTGCTCCATCCCGCGTCGTAAATGCCTAGGGCCGGAATTGAACCGGCACGGGGCCAAACCCCAACGGATTTTAAGTCCGCTGTGTCTACCAGTTCCACCACCCAGGCAACTGGTTTAACAGTAAGATTATTTTATCACATATCGCATCTTATGTCAAGCGAAAAAAAAGATAATACGCGCAATTTATAAATCGTGTTTTGGAATAACAATTAAATAGGCTTTAATGAGAGCAAAGTCAAATTTTAATTAAAGTAATATTAGCGTTTTTAATTTCTTTATTTAAATTAAACTTCAGCTTTTCGAATGAAACTGAATTTAAAAAAGGCCTGAATTTTCTATAAAAACCATAAGGCTCTGCCGGCGCATTGAAAAAACCGCCGCAGTTTAACTTGCCGTCATCGTTGATGTCTTCAAAAGCATTAATTAAATACTCGCCTTCGGACATAAAAAAATAATATTCGCCCCTGCCTTCCCTGATTTTATCCGGATATATTATAAGGCTTTTTGACGCAAACCCGCTTTTAAAATCACGCGCGCTCGAATAAATATTGACATGAACTTTATGCTCGCCCGTTAGCCCGCGAATTCTGCCGCTTATTTTATAAAAATTGCCGCCGGCGTTCGAAATATATGTAAAAGAAAAAATCATAACTGAAAACGTTATTATAAAACATAATATTTTCAACAAGATAATATCGAACGGCGCGATTTTATAATATTTACGCATAAATATATTCCTTTATATTCAAATTTTTGAAGATAGGTCCGGCTTATGATATTTTACAATTATTTAACTTTAATGTCAATTTTTAAAAATGATATTTAAGTTAAAACGCACCGTTAATTTTGTATTGAACATCGCGCGCGATTTTGTTATAATAAGTTCAAATTCATTTGACGCCGCGCTTATTATGCATAAATTATTCGCATTTTTTATTTATGGCATCGAATAATTTCGCTTATAACAAACGGTTTAAAGAAGGATGAATATTATGAAACTCGAATATATTATTTTTAACGGGCCGCCAATGAATATATATTGCGATTTCGAGGACGGCTTTTTAGTTAAGCTGTCCATCGGCGAAAGCGGCTTTTCAAATGCGCAAAAGCGCGAATATATTTCGGACGGGCAAAATTTTTTTATTAAAGAACTTAAAAATTATTTCTCCGGGCATCTCAAAAAATTCAAACAAAAAATAAAGTTCAAATCCGGAACCGATTTTGAAAAACACATATGGCAAACGCTATTAAAAATTCCATATGGAGAAACACGCACCTATAAATGGCTCGCGGAAAAAGCCGGATTTTTAAAAGCCTCAAGGGCCGCCGGCAACGCTCTTTCTAAAAATCCTCTGCCGGTGATAGTTCCATGCCATAGAATCATAAAATCGGATGGAAGCCTCGGAGGATTTACAGGCGGAACTGATATTAAAATAAAATTATTAAAAGTTGAAAACATCGTCATAAAGAAAGCTTGAAATATATGAAAAACATAATATTCAAATGAAAGGGACACTAATGGCAAAAATAGTAATAGCTACCCGAAAAAGCCCTCTAGCTCTTGTTCAGGCTGAATTCGTCAAAAAATCGCTCGCGCTTTTTCATCCTGAAAACGATTATGAATTGCTTGAAATACTTACCGAGGGCGATAAAATTCTCGATTCGCCGCTCTCCGGTTTTGGCGGAAAAGGATTATTCGTTAAAGACATAGAAAAAGCTATAATAGAAAAACGCGCCGATTTCGCGGTACATAACGTGAAAGACCTTCCGGCGGAACTTCCCGGCGAATTGTATATAAGCGCTATTCTCAAGCGCGACAACCCTTTCGACGCGCTCATATCGGCCGGCAAAAAACGCCTTGTCGATCTTAAAAAAAACGCCGTCATAGGCACTTCGAGCGTACGCAGAAAATCGCAACTTTTGAATATAAGGCCCGATTTAAATATCGTGGAGTTAAGAGGAAACGTCAACACAAGGCTTTCGAAACTCGACTCCGGCCATTTCGACGCGGTCGTGTTAGCTTGCGCGTCGCTTGAAAGAATGGGCTGGCAGGAGCGCATCGCGCAAGTAATAGACGATCGCATGATGATTCCGGCCTGCGGCCAGGGCGCACTTGCAATTGAAAGCAGGCGTCAGGATAAGATCGTAAGCGAACTGGTCAAATCCTTAAACGATAAAAAAACTTTTCTTGAAATAGAAGCGGAACGGACCGTATTATCCAGAATAGGCGCCGGATGCCATGCGCCGGTCGGAATATATTGCCAGAAGTTATCGGACGAACGTTTTCATATAAGCGCAATAATACTCACGAGCGACGGCAAAAAAAGCGTCAGCGCGCAAAGAGTCGGATTTAAAAACGTCATCGCCGGATTCGAACTTGCCAACGATCTTTTAGAAAAAGGAGGGCGGGAAATTCTCGACGAATTAAAAAACCGGCCGTGATATGTCAGCCTACCATTTATAATTGACAAAATCGCCGACTTTCGGATGATATATGGTTTCATGCGTTGTGTTTGGCCTGAATTCAACGAGCGATACATTGTCTTCGTGCTTTAATACGCTCGCGACCCCTTTTAAAACAGGCGATTTGCCGCGAGTATATACATTAAAGGAATCGCCGACATTTACATGATGGTCGAAGCCTATATTTATATAAACATCGCTCGTATTTCGGACCTCGGTTATGTTACCGACAAGCAGCATTTTATACCATTCAAAATAAGAAAAAACGAACGACTGCAAGGCGAAAATAACGGCGGCCAGAATATAAATTCCGCTAAGGCACGGATACACATACATATTCAAGCTGTTCACTGTATCGCTATAGCCGAATATATTCGACAGGTTAATGTTTTGAACGCTCCATTCGTGGATGGAAGACCGGTTTAAATATATGTAATAAAAAACATATTGGACTACGAACCTGATGACGGCTTTTGAAAATCTCATGGCAAAAAGAAGCCCCAGCCCCCACGCCGGAAGCGACACAAAACCCATTAAAACCGGAAAAAAATAACTGGTCGGAGCCGCATGCATAGTTTCGACGAAAAGATTATCATATTCGCCTTCGGTTTCAAGTTTTTTCTGTTTTTCTTCATCAAGCTTTTTGCTCTCGGCTTCGGCTTTAGCCGCAGCATCCTTGCGCGAGCGCTCCTCGCCTTCTATTACGGCAAGATAAAGAGATTTCTGTGGCAATTCATCGATGAGCTTTTTATAATCGATGCCGGCTTTCGAAGCGATGCTTTTAATTAGCTCAAAAACTTTCACGGGCGAATAAGCGCCGCATTTAGGCAATTCATCGGCCGCCTCGTCGAGATTGTCGTTTTCGAAATAAGAAAGGGCCAGGTAATACCGGCCTTTTTCGGCAAGTTCGGACCCTTCGGCCTGATTTAACGCTTCCCTTAAAGTTATTATAGCCTTTGGAATGTTCTTCTGATTGTAAAAAGATATTCCTTCTTCTATTTTGTTGTCAATTTCAGGATTTCCCAATTTCTATCACTCCATTCGAATTTATTCGAGAGCATTGCATTCACTAAATATTCTAAAATAATAATATTCTAAATATAATGAGCTTTTAAAAACGGCGGCGGTTTTAAGTAGCCTGCCTGGCGCGTAGTTTTGCCCATTCCCTTAAGTGATCGATTTTTTCGCGCATGGTCTGCGAAAGCGGAACCGTTTCCTTTAAAGCCTTTAATATATCAAGCGTCTCGATATCGCGGTTTTCATAAAAAGCGTCGTACATCGAAGAAATTATAGCCTGCTCGATTTCGGCCCCCGAAAAGCCGTCGCTTGAATTCACAAGTTCCGGAACGGCGAAATTCGATATGTCGCGTTTTCTTTTGCTTATATGAATGTTGAATATAGAAGCGCGCTCCGACGCCGTAGGAAGGTCGACGAAAAATATTTCGTCAAAACGGCCTTTTCTCAATAATTCCGGAGGAAGGCTCTCGATCGAATTGGCGGTGGCTATAACAAAAACCGGCGCGGTTTTTTCCTGAAGCCAGGTTATAAACGAACCGAATATCCTTGTGGATAGGCCGGGAACGGCCGAACTTCCTCCGCCTACTCCGGCGAAAGCTTTTTCGATTTCATCGAGCCAGAGTATGGTAGGCGAAAGCGCTTCGGCCACGCGAAGGGCTTTTCTCAAATTTTCTTCCGATTCCCCTACATATTTTCCAAATATATTGCCGACATCGAAACGCAGCAAAGGGAGTTTCCATAAAGACGCTATGCATTTCGATACAAGACTTTTTCCGCAACCCTGGACGCCAAGTAAAAGCAACCCTTTAGGTTCAGGCAAGCCATACTTGCGAGCTTTTTCCGAAAAAGCGTTTGAACGCTTTTTAAGCCAGCCTTTAAGGCCGTTCAATCCGCCGACATTCGAAAAATCTTCGAATACTTCAAAATATTCAAGCATGCCTGCTTTTCTAATAATTTGTTTTTTTTCGGAAATGATCAAGCCGAGGTCTTTTTCATCAAATTGCCTGTCGTTGACGATCGATTTGGCAAAAACATTTCTTAATTCACCCGTAGTCATGCCAAGGCAGGCTTTTATCACTTTTTCTTTAAGCTGTTCGTTTATATCGAATTTAAGGTTGAAGTTGCGCTCGACGCCCGATATGGTTTCTTCGAATATGGCTTTGATATCGCAATAAGCCGGAAGCGGAAAATCGATTATCACTATGTCTTTTTCTAGCTCGTGTGGAATATGCAGCTCTGAAGACAATATGAAAAGAGTTTTAAAAGAGCCGCGAAGCGAGAGTATCGCATCGCGTAATTTTCTTCTGACGCTTACCGGGTTTTCAAGATACTGTAAAAAAGGGTCTTGCATATAATAATGAAAATCCTTAAGAACGAAAAAGGCGCGGTCTTTATACTCGATGATCTGCTCCAGAGCATTAACTGGATTTTCAGTGCCTTTTATCGATACGTTACGCGAAACCGAATAAATGCCCTGCGTAATAGACCACACGAAAAGCTCTTTTTTGCTGAGCTGGGCCAATTTAGAAAGCTCGGATATCACGCGCTCTTCTTCGAAAGAAACTATATATAATAAAGGATATCTTGACTTTACAAAAATATCTATATCTTCAAGCACTCCCATAACACACCAACCGTTTCGTCTAAAAATGAAGCTAAAACTCGATATACTTTTCGTTATCTTCGGCGACCTTATTTTTTAATAAAGATCCGTCCGTAAAATTTATTTTAGCGCCGTCCAATTCGATATAAGCAGCCATATCATTGGAACATTTTTCAACGCTCTTTTTCTCGCATATTTTATACATAGTTATCAATCGGTTATCAGACAACGTTAATATGCTTTGAGCGTTGTCTGTTAAAAAAATTTTCGACACGCTGCCGACCGGCTTATCGTAAAAAACCGTGCCGCCCGACTCGTTTAATACATAAACGCTTCCGTCGGAGCAGCCGACGGCGAAATATTTTCCGTCTTCGGAAATATCGGTGCATACCACGGAACTTTTCAGCGCATAATTAAATAATACCTTTTGCTCCGAATGAAGGCATAATACTTTATTATCGCTCGAACCGATAAAAACGACGCGCCCGTCTTTGGACATTGAAACGCTGCTCAAATTATCGTTAATGCAAAACTGCCACAGAACGCTTCCATCGTATCTTAAATAAAAAACATCGCCGGCGCTGGTAACGAGCGCATAATTTTCGGAATTTTTAGAAGCGTAAACCGAACTTATAGGCCCTTTTGAATCGATGGTCCCCTTATATTTCGGAACCGCGTTATAATCGGCGATAACTATTTTATTTCCCTCGTAACAAATCATAAAATTTTTTAAATATTGTGAAACGACGCCATTTATTATGGGCGTTTTAATATTTTTGCGCCACAGAAGCTGGCCCGAAGCTGAAACGCGGGCAACTCCGTTTTTTCCGAAAACGAAAGCCTCCATGGTTGTATCATCGATCTGCGAACATATCAAAGGAAATGAAATATCAAGGCGGTATTTTAAACTACCGTCGATAGCGTCGAAAAACGAAAGCTCTCCGTTACACGACACCGCCGAAACATATTTTGAATCGAACGAAAGAAAGATGGAAGAAAGGCTTGAAGGAAAATCCGATTTCCAGACGAGCTCGCACGAAAGCTTATCGGCGCTCAATCCGGAAGGTTTTTGCGTTAAATTATCAATTTTTTGCTGCAATGTAACACCGCATTACTTACTTTTTTTTAGCCGGTTTGCCTTTTTTTTCGACCTTGATTTCCTTGGTATCGGAAGGTTTATCATCTTTAGGGCTAAAGTGTTTTTCTATTTCTTCGTTTAAATGTTTTTTCTCTTCAAGCGTTTTAGAAGGACGGGCTTTATGCTTTTTAAACTCACGGGCTATCTTCTCAGAAAGGCTGTCGCCGCCGATAACCTGGGCTTCGATAGTTTCGTCTATAATAATTTCGGCTGTGCCGGCGCCTTTTTTGCCGGCGCCCACTTCTTTAGTCGAAGCGTTGCTAAGTAAAGCTTCAAGCGTGCCCAAAACACCAGCTTCGGCTGTGCCTAAAGCGGTATCGCCTCCCACTTTAATCACTTCTACGGGCATCGTATCAGCCAGCACTGCCCCGACTTCTTTTGTAGATTTAGACAAAAGCCAGTCTTCTTCGGTAGCGCACGACGCTATCTTTTTAACGTCAGCTTCAATAGAATTAAGATTTTTAGGAATTAATGGCGTTCTGTCTTTTTTTTCAGCCCGGTAGTGTTTTTTTACGCCATCAATCTCAACCGATTTTTCAATGTCTTTATCGATAACCGGCGCCGGAGGCTGCGCATCCGATTCTCCCAGCAAATCGATAAGCTTGTCGTCATCCATATTTAAAAGCTTATCGGCGTCGGCGGCATTCGGCTTTGGTGCAGTTTCGGAAAATGTTTGCCCGCTCATATCAAGTATTTTTTCTTCATTTTCAATCGTTTCGGAAGCGATTTTTTCGCCGGTTTCTTTTTTGTTCACGGCGCTTTTCACTTCAGTTTTTTCATTACCGGCCACGGCTGGAGACGCTTCCGGTTTTACCGCGGAAGCCGGTTCGGAAATCTTCGCCTCAGATTCGGTTTCTTTATTTTTGTTATCTACAGCTTTTTTTTCTTCTGTCTTATTATCTTCAACTTTGTTACTTACAATTTTATTATCTTCAGGCTTTTTTTCCTCGATTTTTTTATTTTCAGATGCATTACTGCCTTTAGCGGCTGAAGTTACATTTTTATCGTCTGCGCTTTTTGTAGATTGCTTGAAAAATTTTACGATTTCTTCCTTTGGAACGCTTAATTCACCAAACGATGTGATTATTTTTATAACTTTTACGCTTTCCGAATCGATAGGAGTTTCCGAATTAAGCGTCCCCAAAACGCTGCTTCCGTTCTTCAAAACAATCATATATTCTTCGCCGTCGGCGCAAAATCCAAAGTGAATTGAAAAACGTGCAAAAATAACAATAAGCGCGATAATAAAAATTTTAAAAATTATATTGAATTTATTCGACTTACTTTCCTTCATAAATAAATGCCTTTCAACATTAATACCAGCGGACGTTCAATTTTATGGCTCATAAAACGCTAAACAAATTTATTCGGCCGAAGGGGCTGAATAGTTCTCGGCTGGAACATCGGCTGGAGGATCCGATGGCGGCGTTTCAGCCGGAGGATCGGCTGGAGGCGGAGCTTCAGCTGAAGGGTCCGCGGGCGGTACGTCGGCTGGAGGATCGGCTGGAGGAGCTTCAGCGGAAGGATCGGCAGGGGGCGCATCAGCCGGAGGATCAGATGGCGGGTCGGCTGGGGGGACTTCCGTCGAAGTGTCCGCGGGAGGCGCATCGGTTGAAGGCGGGTCCACCGGAGGAGGAGGATCGCCGCTTCCAGCATCCTGTGCATAAAGCGTGTTTAATAATGAAAATGTTCCCTTTGATATATTAACACATGGTGAAAGCGTTACTAACGATAAAATAATAAAATAAATAAATAAATTCCTGATCTTCATTAAGACACCTCCCGTTGTATTTTTAACAGACTATATATATTATACTATATTTTTTCGTTTTTTTCCACACATAATAACCCGGCATTTTTATGCAAAAACAATATAATTTAAATTTCTGATATTTTTGTAATAACTTTAACGGTTAATTTTTTTTAATGGATTCCGATATAAAAAGCATGAAAAAGTCTAAAACGAATCTAATCTTTATTTTTATATTATTTTTTTTATTAACAACGGCAGCGGCAAACGCCGCCGATGAAAAGCTCGAATTTGAAGCAAAAACCGAAGCGTTAAACCAGGCTCCGGTTCAAATTGACGCAAGCGATTCGCCTCATGAAGTAATCGATCATAACGCAAGGCTTCCATTCGTAATAAAAACAAAACCGCTCGATGCGGAAACGGATGTCGCTTTAAACAGCCAGATTAAAATCGTTTTTAATAAACCGATGGATTATTTGAGCATAAACTCTTCATCAATAATGGTTATGGATGAAGTGGGCTCCGTCATAGAAGGCGCTATAAGCTATGATTCTTCTTCTTATACGGCGACTTTCAGCCCAAGGACAATGCTTTCAAAAAACACGCTTTACAATCTTTTCATTCCTTCTTACTTAGTCAAAGATTCCGAAGGCAACTCGCTCGATAAAAACGTCACTTTTTCATTTAGAACCGAAAGTAAAAACGAAGTCACTAAAATATACGAAAATAGAAAAGCTCCCAAAACCGTTAAAAATTATCCGGATTCCAACGCAACCGACGTTCCTCTCGATTCATACGTCATAGCCGATTTCAATCTTCCGCTTTTGTCTTCAAGAATAACCGATGAAACGATTAAGTTAAACGACGGAGCGCGCGACATCGACGGCAAATCGATATATAGCGACAAAGAACGCCAGATTTTATTCGTGCCCGGAAAAAACCTTGAATATGGAAAAGTTTACAGGGTTATTCTTAACTCATCACAAATCGAAAGCGTTCACGGATTTAAAATGGCCGAAAATTATTCATGGACGTTTTCAACAAAAAAACCTCGCGATGAAGCGCCTCCCGAAGTAATATCGACATCGCCGCTCGACGGCTCGTATGACGTTTCGGAACAAGCAAAAATAAGCGCTTCTTTTTCCGAAGAGATAGACCCGACAACCCTTAACAAATATACCGTCATTCTCTCGGACGGCAATCACGACGTTGACGGAAAAATCACCTACGATAAAAGAACTTCTAAAATAGTTTTTTTCCCGCTTGAAAAACTTAAATCCGGTCAGAAATATACAATGATGATCGCTACCGGAGTAAAAGACACAGCCGGAAACCCGATACAACTGACACGCGAATGGACTTTTACGACAAAAAAAACCATTATCGCCGAAAAGCCCAAAATAATTAAAACTTACCCTAAAGAAGGGGAAACCGAAATAAAAACCGATTCTAAATTATTCGTTTATTTTAATAAAGTTATGAACGAATCAAATTGTAACGTGTTTAACATCAGATTATCTCAAGATAATAAAACTCTTCCTATATCGACAACTTTTGTAAAAAATGGAAATTTTGTAACCATTATTCCGCTTGAAAATCTGCAATATTCATCGTTATATAAATTATCGCTCAGTTCCCGGATTACCGATCTTGAAGGGCAAAGCCTGGATAGCGATTTCATGTTTTCTTTCACTACCATGAATAAACCTGATATCAGCGCCCCGGAAATACTAAAATCGACGCCCGATGACGGCGCGCTCAACATAGCGATTAATTCGATCGTATCCGTTAAATTTTCGGAACCGATATTAAAAAATACCATATCCCAATCGACCATTATTATTAAAAACGAAAAAGGCATTTCTATAAAAGGTTATTCACAATATGAAGAAGATCAAAATCTTCTTACATTCATACCGGAATCAAAATTCGACTACATGTCAAAATATGTAGTTAAGGTTTCAGACGACGTTAAAGACTTTGCAGGCAACCGGTTAAAAGCTTCTAAAATATGGGCATTCACGACCATTCAGGCGCCCGATACAACGCCACCGAAAGTCATTTCATGTCTTCCTAAAAAAAGCGAACGCGATATCGATATTAAAACCGCCATACAATTGATTTTTTCCGAAAGAATTCCGGAAAAATGCATAAACGGAAAAACCATACAACTTTACGATTCAAACGGAAACGAAGTAAGCGCTGCGGTAACTTACGACGGCATATTAAAAAAAGCCGCCATAACGCCAAGGCGTGATCTCGAATACGCTATGACATATAAAATAATAGTATCGAAACTGGTGTGCGACGCGGCTGAAAATTATATGAAATCGACATTTACCTCAGATTTTACGACGGCGACAGCGCCCGATAAGACAAGGCCCGAACTCGAATCGACGAAACCAGAATCGGGCGCGATAAACGTATCGTTAGACAGCGAAATTTACGCTACTTTCACGAAGAAATTAGACCCAATGACCGTCACTAATAAAAACGTTTTCTTAAGAAACGAAAACGAGCATTGCGACGTCGAAGCCGAAATAGTATATAACGACAGGCAGAAAAAAATCGTTATAGTTCCAAAAGAAAAATTAAAATATTCGACTTCGTATCAAGTCGTAGTTAGCCGCGGCGTTACCGATATTGCCGGCAACTTATTTAATTCCACCGTATTTTTTGAATTTACAACCCTCGACGAACCCGACGTAAGCGCGCCTGAAATAAGAAAAGCTGCGCCGGTCAATCTTTCTAAAAACGTTCCAATCGATACATCCGTATTCGTATGGTTTAGTGAAAAGGTAAAAGATTCAACCATAACGGAAAAAAATGTGTCGCTATGCCGTCTCGATGGATCAAAGGCTTCCGAAATTTTTTGTAAAATCGCATATGATGAAAAAGATTTGAAAATGATTATAACGCCAATATCCAAATTAAGTTATTCGGCTAAATACAAGCTTAACGTTAAAAACCTTACCGACGCGTTTGGAAACACGCTGAAAAGCGCATATAGCTTAATTTTTGAAACTGAAGAAGAGCCCGACCAGGAACCGCCGGCCGTAATTATGTGCCATCCCGCGAATAATTCTAAAAACATAAGCACAATAACTCCTATATATGTAAAATTCAGCGAACGCATAGAAACTTCGACGTTAAACGCTGATAATATTAGATTGAGCGTAAATTCAAAGCAGCTGGAATGCGACATAATTTATCAGCCGGACTCGTTTTCGGTATTAATAAAGCCTTCCCGTCAGCTTGAATTTGAAAGATTATACACCGTGGATATATCGCCGGAAATTTCGGATATTCACTCAAACAAAATGGGCGTTTCATATGTTTTTCAATTTAAAACCGCCGTGCTGCCCGACCTTGAAACGCCGAAGATAAAGACGGTCTACCCGCCAAACGCGGCATCCGATGTTTCCAAAAACGTTCAAATACAGGCGACATTTAGCAAAAAGCTTAAAGCCAAAACCGTAAATAAGTACACATTCTTCTTAACCAACGAAAATGCCGGAGAGCAGGTTAACGGAAAAGTCGTTTACGACGCACAAAAAAACGCCGCTGTATTTATGCCGGATAACGAATTAAAAGACGGATATAATTATCGCGCGACAGTTACGGAAGGCATTTCAGACAACGCCGGCAACCCTCTCGAAAAAGGCGTTTCGTGGTCTTTTACCATCGGAAAACCGAAAGATACATCAAAGTTTGAAGTTATATCGACTTATCCGCGCGATAATGAAGTTCACATACCCGCCGACATGGAATTTTCAGCGGTTTTTAATAAGATCGTCAATGAAAATACCGCAAACGAATATACTATTCTCGTAAATGACGGCGTAAAAACGATAAACGGATCAATTTCAATTGATTCGAGCGGTAAAAAGGTCATTTTTAAACCCAAATCACCGTTAAAAAAAGACGCCATGTACAGCATAACCATTACGAACGGGCTTGAAGATACCGACGGAAACTCTCTATCTAAAAAAGTTAAGTTTTGTTTTAAGACAAAAAAATAAATAAATAAAAAACCGCATCGATAGAAGCGGTTTTTTATTTATTAAAAGCTTATCTAACTAAAATTAGCATAGAAAGAAAATTAAGCCCGTTCTTTTTTTATAAGATTCGTGGCGCCGCATGAATCACAAACAGCCATGGCGCGGTCTTTAATTTCCGATTCGAATATTTTAAAACCCATTTCGGTAGAACCGACTGTCTGACATGACTTGCAGATAATTTTTCTGAACGGAATATCGATAGGACTTAATTGAGCATTAGACGACATAATACGATCACCTTCTATAAAGATAAATTATATAGCGAAGGCGTAAAAACGTGCGCTATATTATATTTTAAAAAACTTTTCCGACGGTTTTTAAAAACGATGAATATACTTATAACAAAAAATTAAGCTGCGGTAATAAAAGCGACCGCATCAGCCAGCGTCTTATAAAATTTAACAACGCCTTTAAACCCTATTATATTGAAAACTTTTTCAATCGTGGCTGGCAGGTTGCAAAAAACTATGGTTCCGTTCTTGGAAACTATAGTGTTACGCGAAGCTATTATAACCGATATAGCCGAAGAATCGATATAAGTCGTCTGGCTGAAATCGACTATAATTTTATATTGGTTTGCATTGAAAGCTTCGTTAAATATCGTTTTAAATTCGTTATTATTGAGTATATTGACTTCACCTTCGACGGAGATTATTCCATAAGTGCTTTTGTTGTCGAATTTTGCGATCATCATCTTGACATATTCTCCTTTAATCGCTAATTATTTAAATTATGTTTCACTAAAACCAGCGTCACATCGTCGCTTTTATTATTAGAAAAAGCGTTAAGCTCGGCGAATATTTTTTCTATCATCTCATTGGGGCTGCTGACGTAGTTTTGAATTAAAAAATTCTTGAAACGCTCGTCGCCATAAAACACCCCTGGTAATTGCTCGGCTTCAATAACGCCGTCCGTATGCAAAACGAGTAAATCGCCTTTTTCAAAAATAAACTTTTCATCGGTTATTTCAACTTCCGGAAAAGCCCCCAAAAACGGAGCGGTTGTATCTAAAATAGATATCTTTTTATTTTGCTTGACTATGTATGGCGGAAGGTGGCCGGCGTTTACGTACGATTCGAAACAGGCCTTTTCCATATCGAGAATTCCTATAAACATAGTCACGAATTTTCCCATCCCGACATCGCGAATAAGCATCGAATTAACTTTCTGGCATATTTGCACGAGGGAAAATCCTTCGGCCAGAAGGACCCTGATTATAGTCCTGATCATCATCATCAAAAGGGCCGCAGTTATTCCTTTACCCGAAACGTCGCCCACGCATATAACGACTTTTTCGTTACCAAGCGGTATAAAATCGTAAAAATCGCCGCCTATAATCTTTGCGGGAATCATCTTTGCGCCAAATTCAAAACAATCATGCTGCGGAAATTTAGTGGGCATGAGATTGAGTTGAATAGTCGACGCCGCTTTAAGATCGTTTCCAAGTATGTCTATATCGTCTTCATTCGCATTGCTGCCAAGCGTGGATAAAAGTGTGCTGACATACTTCGTTTTCTGGCTTTTTTTCAAAAAAGCGTCGATTCGGCTCATAAGTTCAAGAAAATTGAATGGTTTCGTAACATAATCATCGGCGCCGACGTTAAACCCTTCAACTTTATCTTTAACCTGATCACGGGCCGTAAGCATTATAATAGGCGTATTCTGAAAATCAGGCATTTTCCTCAAATGTTTTATAAGCTCAACGCCATCCATTTTCGGCATCATACAATCTACCAGAAAAAGATCGGGTTTATAATATTTAACTTTTTCAAGGGCGTCGATGCCGTTGATCGCAACTTCGATCTCAAAACTTTCTTTAAGCTTCGAGTGAAGCAGTTTGCGAAAAACTTCTTCATCATCGACAACAAGCAGCTTTTGCCTTTTTTTACTGCCTTTACTGTCGCTCAAATTGCACCTTTATTATTTATTAATCTTTAATAACCTGCGGTTCGTATTTATGGCTTCTTTTTTTAATCATGGTGACTTTTTCCATAACATCGTCCGGCTGTATTTTATCGACTATTTCAACGCCGGAAATAACCTGGCCGAAAACGGTGTGTTTGCCATCGAGATGCGGAGTGGCGCGATGAGTTATGAAAAACTGGCTTCCGCCCGTATCACGGCCGGCATGGGCCATAGACAAAACTCCGCGGGTATGTTTATGAGTGTTTTTGTCGCATTCGCATTTTATGCGATATCCGGGGCCGCCGCTGCCTGTTCCGGTCGGATCGCCGCCCTGAATGACAAAATCGGGAACTACGCGATGGAACTTCAAACCGTCATAATAGCCTTTTTCAATAAGATTGACAAAATTTGCTACCGTATTCGGAGTTTCATCTTCAAAAAGCTCCATCGTAATTATTCCATACTTAGTAACCATTTTAACCTGCGGAATCGCCTTATCGTCTATTATTACTTCGGAAGATCCGGAAGCATCGGCGGCATACGAAACGCGCACATTAATAAAGGGAAGAATTCCAAATATAATTATAAAAGCAATAATTCCGTATAATTTCACAAAAATACCTCCAATTATCAATATATGCTTAGTTTATATCATTTTTACAGATAATTGTCAACTAATTAATAGTATGCGACCGCACTTTATTTTAAAGTAAATTGTTCTACCTGGAACGCCATAAGTCTTCGCAATAGTTCATTCCATCATAACCACCCAAAATCCATATTTTATCACGATATACACAGGCGCAATGACCTCGGCGCGGAGTAAAACAGGAAGAAGCGTCAGATTGACAAATATTTTTTTTCCAATTAACGCCGTCTTCGCTAACCCATATATCGTTATAATATTTATTTTCACCGCCATAACCGCCTATCACCCATATTCTTCCCTTATAAATCACCGTGGCATGGCCTCTTCGCGGCGCAAAACCGGCCTTCGATACGACCGGTTCCCATCTGATGCCGTCTATCGAAGACCATACGTCGTTTTTATATTTTTCACCATCATAACCGCCTATTATCCACATCTTATTTTTAAATACGACCGCCGAATGACCGACGCGCGGACTAAACGCCGATTCTTTAGATATAGACGTCCATTGGGCGCCGTTCACGGAACACCACACATCGTTTCTGTACCCGCGGCTAAAGCCTCCTATTACGAATAGTTTTTCTCCAAAGCCATCGTTAAAGGTAATGCTTGCCTGGGAGTCACGGGGCGTGAATTTGA